>Ga0210059_1000100_pt1 | contig 73764 bp, 40 predicted proteins | sample Ectturendosymbi2_FD_188042 | JGI IMG/M metagenome (GOLD analysis project Ga0210059, IMG submission 188042) | Ecteinascidia turbinata endosymbiont from Florida, USA - Sample 2 (SPAdes) (version 2) | ecosystem: Host-associated > Tunicates > Ascidians > Unclassified | place: Key West, Florida...
TTTTTTTCTCTGCTGTTACTTCAGCCTTTCAACTTTTCACCTGTAAGCTTTGCTTGCAATTTTCAGGACTGAGGATGCGTAATTTTACGTGAAATCGATTTCCTATTAAAAATTTGCTGATCGATTCCTTGCTTACACCCATCGTGGAAAGTACACACTTGAAAGAATTAACAAATCGTATTAAGTTAGTGAAAATGATTTAAAATGTGAAATAACTTTGGCAAAGAATTTGCTTCGGAAAGAGTCGAAGCTGCGTATATCGCTCGAACAATTTTTGTCATTTATAGCTACATTACTTAAAAAGCTGCGTTTGATTGTTACTGGTAGCTGCAACTCTTCCCGTCACCAGTGCTTCATGCAAGAGAAATTTTTCAAAAATGAAATAATTAGTGAAAACATTTCCCAGAAATTCCATTACTAGTGAAAGATTGCGAAACATTGATATGCTTTAAACTGAAAGGTACTAGCTGAAAAACAGATTTAGATGATTTTGTTGATGAATTTGACAGCCGACATGATAAACGAAGGATAAGTTACGCTGAGGTGATGATATAAAATTTGAACGTAGCCTGTGCAGGGATCTGTGTGAGAATCATATTGCTCATTGTCTATTTGTCTGAATCTTTTTTGGTTTAGGAGGTAGTGCGTGTTTCGCTTATGACAAGACAGTCAAATCAACGCAGAGTTGAAAAGTCAGCTTTTCAGAATCAGTCAGAGGAAAATTTCAGTGTGAATAATGAAATGAACGACTTTGTTGGGAATATTCTGCAAAATAAGTTTTACGCTTACTCTTACATCTTTGCTATCAGGTACACCCGATGCACGCCCATGTGCGCGCTGCTTAGGTGCAACTGGTGCCGAGACCTCGCTGCTGTTGACTGCACACTGCATTGAATATTCCTCACCCTATCCACGTTGCACACTGGTAATAGCAGTTGCATAACATTGCTATGGTTACACAACAATCACAAAATGTCCATAAGCTACCACAAAAACGAATTAGTCAGTAGTCACCAAACCATTGGAAGATGGTTTATTTTTATGTGCTTTGTAGTAAGATTATTTTGATAAAACTAGTTGGCTATCAATAGCCTACTTGCTTCTGTGTCAAGATGGAATTCGTGGTTGAAACTATTTGGATTTCATGTGAATTGTTTCATTTTCTAAAGCTGCTTTCGTTCATGTGAGGCCGGCACAATTGTGTACCGAAGATGATGTTTCGATTTACATGTGCAGTGCTGTGGAAGTTGCATGGTTAACACAGAATTTTCGACATAGCAGTACGCGTGTGTGATTGCATCTACAGTGGCGTTTAGGTATCTCCGGTGAATAATAACGCTAGTTCATATTTAATGATATTCACAAGCCTATGTTGGATTTGATAGGGTTAATCATAGCAACTTAATCCTCAAAACAATGAAAAACCACCATGCAAGATAGACATTTATGTTGCCCCTCCTACTTTTTCCTTGGCCCCGCAGTGCCCCCCCCCTACTTTTTTCATTCTAAAATCGCCACTGTGTGCACCCCTGGCTTAAACCCATCATTTGTTAGGGTAGTGCTATTTCAATTACACTTTTGAAGTTGCAAAGCGACATTAATTTGTTCAAATTTGCGAGGTGAAACTCATTCTGCAATGATTTTTCAAAACTAATTATTGTCTCAACGATTTGTATGCAACTTTTGTGTTTTAGATTGGCACAGCATGAATACTTGTTAGGGTAGTCCATTAATGAACTGAGCGTTTATTACTTTCATTTATCGAACATATGTCGATGCTTATTTTGCATCTGTAGTTTTTTTATAGCTTTCTTGCATCTAAATCTTCAAAAAAGAACGGGCTTAACATCAGCATGATCATTCTTCCTTTCTCATTCTTTGGTCCAACAAGAAATGATTTTAAGATTGCACAGATGTTAAACTCTTATTTCATTCAATCATAATGTTGGATCAAGTTTCCTGACGTCTATAACAATTACCAACTAAATTTTGCACCAACTAGTCTCATGTTGGTGTTTTATGAAATATGAGCAAAATTCTGTTTTTTCTTCAAGGTCTTTTTTTCAATCTATGGCAATTGCAAGCATACAATTGTTTTCTCTTTCAGTGCAACATTGTTACAGTTAATAAAATTTTCAGCAATGCAAACGATCGATCATTTTCTGTGTGACCACTTTGATTCAGGCTAGTTTTCAGTTACAACAAACTTATCAACAGACACTCTATTTGGAACAAAATCGGTAAGTTTCATGTTTGTTTTTGTTTCTGCATTATGTTTAAATGCACCTAGTCTTGGTGTCGATCGTTTGAACAGATTCCCTTGGGCATCACCGACTTCTCATTGTGAAAACTTCAGCACAGGTCACGATCTTTTTTCGGACTGATTAGGTTAACATCGCAGAACTGCATTTAATTTTTCCATGTTTTGAAACACAATTTGGCCTTAAATTCGCTAAATACTCATGCTAAAACAATTCTTGCGCTAGGTCTTCACAGTCTGTGTGTTTTGAATAGTGAAAAACACTTGAATAGTTAAAAAAAATTTTGTGTATTGCAAAAACATTTTTCTTAAAGTATCACTTACTATTGCCGTCAGTTGTCACAAGAAACTTACATGTCTGGTCATTGCTTTCAGTGCAGTCTTCGCATTGCGCGCACTTCCAACAGTAGCAAACTCTGGGGCAGATGTTTAAAAACCTACCGGCTTTTGTGACAATTTCTCAAAAAGCAAACCTTCTCACTTCTATTTTGTAAACTATCATGATTATGATCTTTTCTTTGAAACCTAAATTACCGTTTACAAGCAGCGCAGAAACTTCTGAAGCTGTAAAATACCAATTGCCATGAAAACAACTTTTTACACAATATGCGTACTTGTCAAACAAAAATGAGTATAATTGAATGCAAATATCGTTACTTTTTTTAAAAAAGTCCTCGTGTGTTGCAAGAATTATTTCCCATAATGCATCGCTAAATTTTTATCTTGAATGCAACCTTGAAACTCTAAAATAGTTTTCTTTTTGAAATGACATTCCATCAGCACGACACAATAACCTGAAAAAACCTTAAATTCAAAAACTACCCTTATCTATTTTTGTCCCTGTACAAACGTTTCGTTATGCCTAGCTTGAGCAACAAGAAATATATTTCTTGCATAAAACATCCAGCCAGTATTTCCCACACAGACGCATTGCAGAGTCAGAGCCATAGTCAGAGCAGCTCATGAGCGTCACCTAGCGGTTGTCATACGATCGTTGAGAGCGCACATTGCTAATTATCTGCTGATTTGATGCATTTTCTCATTACGCCAATGTTGTACCGCCAAGGAAAAAGCAGATACTCAACCCTGCTCAGGTAACCTCTAACCTGCAGGCTGCAGCATCTCTAAAATCGACTTCGATGCAACATTTTTTTGTTTCAGATGCGCATTTGCGCAGAACTAAGCAAGTTAAAGCAATACTCTGGCTAGAGCGCTAGATTTTGGTTGTTTTCGATATAAACTACTGCCATGTGCAGTACATTAGAATAAACCCAGTTAACAAAGCTTAAAATAAATAAATTAAACCAACTGTTTCTTGATGATTCTTAAGTCCACAATCACCACTTTTGCTGTTGTTTATTTTGTACTGAAAAATATTTTATATTCACCAACCTCAACAATAGCTCATGTTATAACTGCTACATTTTGCAATGGTTTTTCACTTCACATTCATATTCCCCATTTCTACCAATCCCCAAATCAAGAGTGAAATGTGTAAAGGGTGAAAACTATAAATTGTATAGACCACTCATCAATGGAAGTTGAATCCTCACCCTAACAATAGGCCATTTCATAATGGCCCCATTTTACAAAGGCTTTTCACTTCACTGTCATACATCGCAACATTCGTTGCACGCCACTGATCAAATATGGCAATACTTAAAGATTTAAAAATCTATAAAATATACAGCTCCACAATTGATTCCACATCTATCACCTCCTTTGACTATTGGTTTATTTCGTCCTTGACCTCATTCCACACTCACCAACCGCACCAAGGGTTTTGATTCCGCAAAGGTGCCTCCACGTTCATTACTCTTAACAATTGGATTTTATTTTTGTTTTCAACATGTCTTTCTTACTGCAAACGCGAAAACCAACAAGAAGCACTGCTCAAAACAGCGATATTTCCACGTGTGTTAGGATGTTAACTGCTTGTTTGACCTTTCAACAGTGTATAAGACCTAAACTCCATTTTCAGCAGTGTTTAAGTTTTGTGAGGTGTTGCCGTTTTACCATAGAAAAGTGTTCCATGCAGTTAATATTATTTTCATTTCACCCCAGAAAAAGGAATACACCTGGAAAATCATTCACGTTTTGAAAACGTCCAGCTTTTCGCATAGCGTTAACATCAAGACAAAATATCTGCATGCAAGGCTACATGGAAAAGCACTGGCTTTTCCCGACTGTCCAGGTTAATGCCGGACACCAGTGGCGTAACTTGAAGTTTGCGTCATGGGGTGCAAAACTTAGCTGACGGGGGCACTTAGCCACCGTAGGGGAGCCAATTAGAAAACACACTAAAAAAAAAGTTAAGAAATTGTGAATCCAAATGCCGTGGATGTCTATACCAGGTAAAAACACGCAAACACCTCAAAAAACGCAAAAAACAACGTACTGAAAATCAAAAAACTACTAAATACCAAAATGTCAGCTAAAGGGGGCCCAATTTTTACATTTAGCTTGACAGGGGGGGCGGCTCGCACCTTGCTCCCCCGTCAGTTATACCACTGCCGGACACATGCTGAATCTTGTCTGCTGAAAACTTCCGACGTCAATAAACCACATTTCGGAATTAATTTGAACCTCAACCAGCTATAAGCTTTTCTGCATTTACTGCAATGCAAGCCACTGGCTCAGTTACGACGTTCAGATAAAAATAGTCTAACTTGGACGCGTAATTATCCCGCTTTCGATGTACTGCGCATTTTATTTCTGTGCTACGTTAAGCAAGTCATGGTTCAGCTCCTGTACGTCACGCAGCGTTTTGGACGATTCGTTATTTGCTAAGCATATGGCCTGCCGAATTTCATTTCGACTTTTCAATTCATTCCTAGGTACTCGGAATTTTTACGTCGATGATTATCTCAGATGAAGTTGCCAGCACTAAACGTTTTTAGCAAAGAAGATTACAGGGTAAAAGCCAGGAACAACTAAAATTTATACAAAAAGAAACTAAGTTGTAGCAAATTGTAAGACATGACTTTGGCCACAAACGTCAATTTTATAGCTGGGAACATTCATCATTTTTACACTCGCTTATCCTCTGAGGAGGGTCGCGAGGATAGCATCCCCTTAGGATTTCCAGCAACCTCAGATAGTTCTGTTGGCTCCACATCAAGACTCAACCGAGCAAGGTTGGATCTCTTTGTTGAATCTCGTATGTATGTCTTTGTTCCGAGAACTAGATTGATATTCACGGTTTTACGATTTTCAAAGCTGCGAGGGAGAAGTTGTTCTGCATTCATTGCTTTTCAAATTTCATAGTTGCGGACTACGCCGCGAACTCTTCCCAACAAATCCCATCTCTGCCGCTTGTACTTGAGACAGAAGTCTTTCAGTCATTACTCAAGATTCATGGCCATAGGTGAGGATCGGAGCAAAGACCGATCTAAAAGCTAAAAGCTTTGGGGCCGTTGAAAGTTCCCGTTTTGTGACAATGGAACAATAAACTTCACGTAAAACAGTGTTTGCTTTGCCAATCCGTGTATCCATCTGCTGTTTTCCGTCACTCTTGAATACCACCTTAGGTATTTGAACTTCTCGACCTGCTGCAACGTATTAATGCTCAGCTTTAGCATACACTCATGACCTGGGTATCTGGAGAAGCAAAGAACCTAGGTCTTCTTAATGCTAATGTTCATACCAGAGTGGTAGCACGTAGCTGAAAACCGATCGAGTGCATGTTGCAGACCTGTTCAGAAGATGCAAACAGTACTAAATTAACTTCCTCGTCGACTCAACTGTGATTTTCAATCTAGTTCATATAAACTATGAAGAGGATTTGTGAAAGCGCACATTCTTGCCGAAGTCAACATGCACTGTGAACACGTGTTCCCCGCCGACATGGACACAGACTTTTGAGCAGGAATACAGTTATTCGACGGCCATTAACAGGTGGCCGTCAACATCATCCCGCAACATTCATTAAGGTTTTCTTGAGGGGCCCGGTCATAAACTTTTCCGAGGTTGGCATAACAAGCATAGACACCATATTTCCAAGATATCTCAAACTTGATTGGAGAGTTAAAATTTCGTCTGTAATGCAACGTTCAGTACGAAAACCCCCTGGATATCCTCCAATTTAGGTTAAACCATATCGCGGCATCTTTTTTCACCCTCTAAGAACCGCAAGACCACTGTAGTGGCTTTGACTTTGTCCACTCATAACTTTCCAAACGTTAGAGCTAGAGAGCTGTTCAAACTCTCTAAAAAGGCAGAAAGTCTCCTAGGTTCGATTTTTAAAAATCCGGGAACTTTCAGATTTGACCTTTTTTGGGGGTGTTTTTTATGAGTGGGGTCAAGAGACTTTTGGATAACATCATCGGGGACTGAGAACACATTACAAGAGGTGATTTCTTTGTTTTCTTTAATAACCTAGGCGAAAATCCATATCTTTAGAGCCCTTAACTAGCCTTCTAGTGTTTGTGGTTGGCAAGTTGATTGTAACGAAAAAAATACACGGGAAACTGAAACGAACCAAGAAAGTCATCATAAAATCTAGTATATTTTCTTGAAATTGGCGCCCCAATTATTCTTATAAACAAGAATCAACTCTCCGGAAATGTGTATTTTTATTTGGTTGCTCAACCAACTGTACAAAGTTTTCATGTGCATCGTGCAAAACCGGTCAATGCGCCCCTTGATAAAAAATCATCTGGTTCCATTCACTAGGTATGAAGGTTTTTTTATTAAAAACGTTTTGCCTCCTTGAAGGAAAGATATCTTTTAAATAGATTTGTTTTATTTTAATTGGTGGTAATTAAAGCTTTGTGATCACATTGAAATTTTGTGATTCAGGCATTCTTTTAAATATTTTATGCTAAATTACTGTTACATGTCACCCTAAAAACTGGCAACTATCTTACAAGAAAGCACAATATGTATCACGGTTTATCGAGACAAAATCTGCTCTGCAAACTCAGGGAAATTACAACAATTTATTTTGGGCAGATAGCAAAGGTAAAGTTCACATTATGGAGACAATCAAGCCAGGAGGCAGCAAAAAAGCTCTGGTCATTTTGTCAGCCACCACCTAACTGCAGACCGTCGACCACCTGAATTGAAACACGTCTCAAGACACTGTGCTACACCTGGTCTTACACAAACAAACAGAAACGAATGTGACCATTTCACTCACATAGCACGTGAACGATAATTTCAAAATTAAAAAGTTGCAATAGAACAGAACAAAATTTAACTTTTCTGATTTATCGGTTCTAGGAGCTGTGAAGACACAAAGCCTCACCTGGAGCATAACGCAAATTAAATAAGAACGCGTTAATAATGAAGACGAATTTTTAATAATACATTTTCAGGTCAAAACCAACTAAACGCAGCTGCAACAGCATCACTGCACATCGATGAAACACAGCATCATTTGTTTACATCAGTGGTGCAGGAGCTGCCGCGTACCCTCAAAAGTTTTGACTTGTCAAAAAGTTGGTCAAAGACGTTTCGATATTTTTAACAATATTAATCAAATTATACTTCTTAGTTATTGAGTGTATTAATGAAAGTTTATTATGTCATACAAAACATTAAATATGTAAAATCAACACTTCAACGAACTACTTTCTAGTAACTTCATGTTTTAGTTTGTGAGAGTTAATGAATAACTGACCCACTTAAAAGTTTGGGCAAAAGAAGCTATTTCATTTATGTGCTTTATTAATTGTACAGTGCACACTGAGGTAATCTAGTATGCTGCAGGACAATTACTTTATATTAGTAAAGTCCGTGCCAGGCAAGTACAAGAAAAGCTTGTTTTAATTTTAATGTGTTTGGATGAATACATTTTGCTGCACAGTTTGTTGCATGTTGCATATACAGTATGTGCAATTGAACAGACAATGTTGTGAGACTCACGACATAGTCACAATACAAATAATTTGATACAGTCAAGTAAATACTCCCCACAATGGGGGCAAGTAAGGAATCGATCGGCAAATTTTTTAATATGAAATCCATTTCATGTAAACCTACCCATCCTAAGTCCTAAAACCTTATTCAAATAGAACATTCTATTTTAGTAAGGTTACAGAAGATTATATTTGAATTAGGTTTTACGACTGAGGATGCATAATTTTAAATATGACGCAAGTTTGAATCACCGCAGAAAGATGAAAGCAGAGCTCAGTCTGCTGATTCCTCGAAAGCTGAGCTTTCAATATGATATACGCTTAGTTTGTATCACATATACGTCTTCAGAGAAGGAAGAAGCTTCAGACCTACCTCAGCTAGGTGTGAGGTTTCCTTGCTGACAGCAACAGCTGGAAGTGGTTGGAACGTCAAATCTCAAAGCTGTGAGGCAGATGCTCACAATTACCGCGCCAGTTGGCTTCTGACAATGTTCTTGCACAGCATAGCGCATTTTTTATCAGTTGGTGTATTAAGAACCAAGTTTTAAGTACCAAAATGTATATTTTCAAGTCTATGGATACGCGGTAGAGGAAAATAGAATGTACAGTACTAACAGATACAGAAAATTCGAAGGGAAAAAGTTTGTCACATAAAAGTTTTTCAAGGAAATTTGTGGAAATTCGGGCAAAATATCCTTTGTATCCACAAAAACCTGCCTTCTCCTACACCTACGGTTTGCACACTTGCTAATTAAGTAATTGGCTAATTAAGTACTTTTTTCTTAACCAGAGGCAAGGCATTTGACTTTATATCAGTTGGAATTTTTTGGATGATCTTCGGTCCCCAATAGACCAGTGATTTTCTCCCCGTTTCCGACGAATTCCTGTAAGATAAAGTTGGCTTTATTAGAGTGTCTGGTGTAATAATTGGGCTTCGAATTTGCCCTTTCAAAGGTTTTTGAAATATAGTCCGTAAAGTGCTTGTTGTTTTCTATGTTATGCATCAATTTAGAGATTTCCAATTTGAAAACATCGTTTAGTGTCAACAGGTTTAAATTGTGAAATAACGGCATCATTTTAAAACATTGTTACTAAACGCCATAATGCGTACCATATATATACACTTCTGAAGTTTGACTAAAGCAGTGGTTTCCAACCGGGGTGCCATTTACAATACCCAGGGTTGCCGCGAGCTAATACGTTTTTTAATGTGTCATTAAAAATACATTTTCAAACTGTCATCAAACCTTAAAGCAAATTGTTATGGGTTCGCCACTGGGTGCCGCATATTATATTTCTTTTCTGCAAGCCAAGAAGGTTGAAAACCACTGGACTAAAGGATCTAAGACAGACTGAGCAGCATGTCCCCAACTGATTATACAGTATTGATTATGTAGATAGAGCAGTGCAAAATAAATTTCAATTTTAGCTGTTTGTGAATCAGCATATTTTCTGACCTGGGGCAACGCCCAACAACCATTGGATAACTTCCAGGAAACGTGTGCAATATTTTTTCCAAGTTAAAGATTGATCTAGTGTAATACCACTCCTAAATACCTGATACACTACTTTTTGAGATATTTTATGTCAACCGGGTTTCATATGAAAGTTGCATTTTTCTTTCTACCGAGTACTGATGATCATGTATTGATTATATTCAGTTTCCTTATAATTTAAAGTGTATTTAACTTCAACCAATTAACAAGTTTTTGATTTTCACAATTTGCTTCATTTGTAGCGACAGATATTTGTCAGAAACATAGATCAATTTGGTGTCGTCAACAAACATGCGGACGATGAATTCACTCGCCAAAGCCAGGCCCAGGTCAACCCTGTTCAGAGCTACCTGCCAGTTTGGACAAGTTGTTTTTTAACTTAAATTGTAGACATACTTAGAAAAAACATTCAAGATTGATTCTTCCAATAGCTGATTTCTTCTATGCGCTTTTTCGAGGAGTCTTTTCGAAATTTGCATAAGTTTTCTATTTCTCGAGTAAGGGGGAGAATCGCCCAATTTGGCCTTGCATACCTGACGTGCAACAAGAAGGTCAATTTGGGCAAATCGTTGGGAAGTTGAACAAGACAAGCTGCAGTGCTAAAAATAGAATTTGCACATGTAGGAACAGTATTGCACACAATTTCACATGTTTGTGATTGGACTTGTCGTAGTTATTATCATTGGCCTTTTTCAGGCCTCTGAACCTCAGGTGGCAGTGAAAGACAAAATACATGCGAAAATAGCATATTTTCGCATCTCAACATAATTTATTCTGTTGCATGTAGAACCGCAAGCTTCGATCAGAATGCGCTTTGATCTTCAACCGACTGCCAATAAAGGCTACCGGCGGAATTTCCGCATTTTTCCTGTCCTTTTGGTGTCTTTAGTATGCCTAACTCCACCACAATTTGGGGAGAAATTTTTTTTTATTTTGAAAAAAAGTTACGAAATACAGCAAGCTTGCTTTTCGGGTCAGCTGAACTTCAGAATAATTTCTGAGTTGTTGAAAAACGCGCCTGTGCTCCTAAAATGTTTCCGTAAGCCTCGGTCATGGTGTTACATTTTCTGTAGCACCCAGGAGGTCCTGGTTTCTACTACGATAAAGTTCGATATAAACCTGGTACTCTAAAAGTCCTGCTTCCGAAAATTTGCGACAAGTTCAGCAAAACTGTTGTATTCTCTTGCGGCGATACGTTCATAGATAAATACCGATAAAGCACTGCCAGTCGGTATACAACTAATCAAAAATTTAAGCAAAACAAACTTTTAGAAAAATGTCCGTACCAGGACTAAATGGTTACGAATAAATTCCTGGGAGAAACAAAATCGATTTCAACCAAAAGCACTTTCAACAGGCAAAATGAAATACGACTGCACGACCTACGTGGCATCACAAGTCAAAAGAAAAGTTTTTTTTGTTTGTTTTATGTGGTGTTTTGTTATTGGCGCTTTATAACTACAGTGGTCTTGTAGCTCCACGACTGAGCTTGTACAATGTCTGGTTTCATTTCACTCGCTTTGTTTTGTGTTCTGGGTGTGTTCCCTGCAGCTCTTCCGCACACCGTGCGCCCGGTAAGAAGGCTACAGTACCAATTTACAAAGTCTTGGTAAGACCCGGCCAAGAGTCGACCTCTCGACCTACCAGCATCGAAACGGACGCACTTACTACTAGACCACGGGCTGGTCTCGAAAGCAAAGTGAACGCGGCGACCTGCGACCAGCCGTTTTCTACAGTTCACAGGCACTTCCCTCATCAACACGCGAGGAATGCGCAATTCGGCCGAGAGAACTGCTTGGATGTAATACTTTTTTAGCTCCGAGTAGGGTTATGAACGAAAAAGAGGAAAGATCTTAATGTATATATCTGTGACACTACACAAGAAACAAGTTTCTCATTCGATTTCAAATGATCGACAATTGTTCGCTGATACCGGTTTGTTAAGTATAGCTTTGTAAAAGTTGAAGTGGCAAACCTCTTACTCGATATTTCTCCAACTTGCCCAATAAGTTTGGCGAAGCCAAGGGGGTCATGGCCCCCGTGAATTTTAGCATATCTAGTCATTTCATGCTTTGAGAGTCATTTCATTCCCAACAAAAACTGTTGTTCGCCTAAAATTGAAAGTTTTGCCTTCCAAATCATTTAACCCCCAAAATTTTAGGTCGGTTACGTCACTGTAAGATTGTATGGAACAGTATGGAAAAAATTTCTTGCTTTCATGGTGAAGAGTTAGGAAAGGGTTCAGCGGACATAATGCTCACTGCTATATTTACATTTTGTGGTGGTTCTGCTTGCTTTTGAGATCTGCTTTATGTCCATGAGGAGTACAATTTACGGAAGCAATTGATTTCAACATCCTAATAGACTACACTCGCTCATTCATGGTGAACGTATAAAAACATATAAACGTGTATTCAAATTCAGCTTCTCAGTCGAGGAATGTGATTGAACCAACAAAATTATTTTAGTTCTGTTTTTGTCCTTTCAACGCGTATTTCCCTTACGTCGTTTTTCCTGGATGTATCGGCGAGCGATTACACTACATCAAAGCGGGCAAAGCACGTTGTATAAGATCGTGCTAATGTCTGGAACGGACGAAGGATACCCAGCACCTGAGCAGAATTTTCACAGCTTGCTACAGAGAAAAAGAGAAGGAAGGTGAAGAAAAACAAAGTACAGAGCAAGCAGTTCAGCAACGAAGTATTGACCTGTGTCAATGCAGTGCATAGTATTGGTGTATGTCATGGCAAATCGCTGCCAGTGTTTGTCTGTTACTTCAGATGAATTTACCATGAAAATATGTTTCCCCACTCTTGTGGGAAAGTTCGTTCAAACAGCAGATTTTTGATGGACGATTTTGCGGTGCTTTTATTCATATTTATCTCGGTGGCGACATGTGAAACGATTTGCTTGTTTAGCTGGTGGGTTTGAGTCAGTGAGCTTGTTTTGTTTCTTGTTATCGCGTCAAACACAGGCTCAACCTTCACGAAGCCATGCATGTTAGTTTTATCTTTGCTGTAAATAAACCAGCTCCTACCACTGTGACCAGCGTTTTCCTTTCTCAGGTCTCAAGCCCTTTCTAAAAGCCTAACCTTTTCTTTGTGTTTAGTTGACTGTTACGGAAACCAACATGGACTCTGCCGATTTCGGCCTGGAAGCTTGTCCTCTGAAGCCAAAGATCTTTGAAATCAATGAACAAGTTGTATCCTTGCCGTGTATAAAATCTATTTCGCTTGACTGTGTCTCCCAATAGGTTACTTCACCCTTGGCAATCTTTGGTCAGGCAGTGGTCAAGATCTGTTGCTTTTGTCCAAATACGTGAATAGCTCCTTTTTAAGCAACTTCTTTGGTATGCGTGTAACAGACAGACGTCAAAACCAGCCATTGTAATTGTAACGCGAGATCGCAGCTACGCACAATTGTTCAACTCATGTTGTGCCGGAGAGTTTCCTTTTGGAAAACATTGGACACTCTGCTGCAGCCTTTTATAAAAATCAGCACTCTACAAACGTACACTGCAGAGGTTAGGAATTGGTTACTCCTAGCACTTATACAAAGATAAGCTTACAACGTTGAATTTTCACCAAAAAAACTAAAAGTTGCCTGGCTACCACGCCTATCTCGAGTACGAATGCAATATACCATGCGCGATCTAGTAGAAAAGTTCGTATACTTTCCGAACTGGTTTACATAAGACCTCTTTGTTTTGCCAAATTTTTGTTGATAATCGTATGAATGAGAGGCACATAAGGCTGCATAAAGTGTAATGCACTAATGTTAGAATTTTTGCACCGGAGATATTCAAGCATTTAATTTCTGTTGTGATTCGCAGCCACACGTATGTTGTCTCAAATTTTAACCGCTTCGGTCAGATGCAGGTCAAGAATAGATTTGTTTTCAAACAAAGTTAGCTTTGACAATGGAAGATCCGCTCGTTTCACAACGCTCAGCATCTTACAACAACAGTAAACACCTTCTTCAAACATACCAGCACTTGACGCGACTTCCAGTTGTTCTAACATAGCTTGTAATGCTTCCGTTGCGCCATTTTTAGTGGGACGCAGCTTATTGCCTTGTTTCGTGAAAACCCAGTGATTTTTCCACTACTGCTTGCACAGTAAATACCGGTAAACACGCTGGTGGAAACTAAACAGTTGGTTTAGATTGAGCGTGTTCTGTTGCTTAGAACTCAAGTTATTTAAATCTTTGCGAGAAAAACGTTTTTCTAAAGTAAGAACCATTTGAAAATAAAAGAGAGATAAGCGCTTGTGGCAGTAAGTCAGTGCTTTCTGGTGGTGCGTCTTGTCTTCAGCTGCTAGGTTCAAGTTGGAGATTTTCGTTGCTGACGCTGAACATATTATTACTCAGGCTTAACTATTTCCATAATTTCACAATTGAACTTACAAAATTTTAAGAGCTCAACAACAATGGTTGAAGAGGAAACTGCCTTTTCTGGCAACGAGTAAGTTTATTTTTTACAGAGCTATTCTTTCATTGCAATTTCTAAAGACAAGTCTTTTTGGTTCAGAAATCCTGCTTCACAGTTTCGCTATATCATCGATCGCCCGACACAAACTCAAAGAGAGTTTGCTAAAAACTACGATGAACAGGAATATGAAGACGGATTTTCCGCAAAAAAGAAGTTGGAAAAATGTGCGCGATCCTGTACTTGCAGTTTGGTTCAAAGAATTTTACTGAGCCTCTTCCCGATGATCTCGTGGATGAAAAACTACAAGTTGAGGGAATGGTTACCGGGAGATTTGGTCGCTGGCATAACACTTGGAGTGGTGCACATACCGCAAAGTAAGAAGTATTGATTCGGGTGGCTTGTTCTTTACGTTATTGAGAGATAACTGCCAAAACTTATAGTCACACTAAGCATTTATCAAAGCTCGTTTTAATATTTGAAAAAGCGTTCGCTGAAAATCCAATGAAATATTATTGAAATTTCATTTAATTTTTATTCTGAAATACAAGCAAAACTCGGCTATTGTGTACAAAGAATAATGTTATCAAAATAATTTTCAAGCACTGTGGTTGAACAAATTCAAACAGAACGGCAGTCTTTCAGTGGTTTGTAGTAAATATAAAAAACGCTCAAATTTAACGATTTCGAAGCAGTAATCGAATTTTGTTGTGTATTCCGATATGAAAAAAAATGTTTTGATTTTTGGTTAATCAACAAAGTATACCATTTTTAAAATAAAAAAAATTCGATTTTTACTTAGCAACGAGAAAGAAAATTGATCTTCTCTTTCAACTCGTTTGTATAAAATTGGTCTTTGCTTTACAGGCATGGCTTTCTCAATTCTAGCTGGTCTGCCACCAGTGTTTGGACTGTACACGTCTTTTTATCCTGTACTTCTGTACACTTTCATGGGAACATCCAGGCACATCTCGGTGGGCACTTTTCCTGTTACCAGCCTTTTAACACAAAGCGTTATTGTTCGGCTCACATCGTCTGAGGAAGAAAACTTGATGTTGACAAACACAACTACGCAGAGTGTTGAAACTACGGTTAGTTTTAGTTTGCAATACATCAACTATCAAATGATTAAAATGTGGTCGTTTGCAAAACGTATTTCAAAAAGAAACTTACCTGCAGCCTTAAACTTTTATGTTTCGAAATGAAAAAGTGTTTTGGCCGACAAAAGCAAGATATTACATTTTCTGTAGCGCGTAACGTACCAAACACTTATACTGTAATATTTTGATGACATCGAATCGCACTGCATGCTGTGGTAGTGCAGACAGGAGCAAGAGCCTAAATTTTTATTTCTCTGTCGAATAACTGCGATCCTATAATTATAAATATCTTAGACCACCGCACACAGTTGCTCACAAATCTACCATGTTGCAAATGCCAAATCGATGCCCAATTTAAAGTTTGAAAGTTTGTGAACACCTGATTACTTTTTTTCTGAAAGCAAATTCTTTTGGAAAAAGTGCATGACATGATCCAGTGAACCCTTTCACGTGATTTCAAGGTGAAGAAACAGTTTTTGTTTTGGTCGAGTCGCCAGTTTACAAGGCGCAGTTTATCTATTGAATATTAAAATATGGTTTTTTAGTTGCAAGGATTCAACGTCTTATAAATATTTGTTTCAAATGGAAGAGTTGGGGTAATTTGAAAGCTGAAGTAACGTAACTACTTTTTGGGGACATTCTTCGAGTTGCGATTCACCTTTTTTCCATGAAACTAGCAAAGAAGCGTCTCGAAATTTGTCAAAAAGACTAGAAACCTTTCATAAAATGTTGCACTGTGTGTGCCCGTCAATGCTGTCAATATTGCCAATGATATTATTTAGCACATTTTGAGAAGAGACAAAAGTTAAAAGTTAAGCAGTGCTGCTGAGCTGCTGATGGTGCTGCGTTAAACAGAAGTTTAACGCGTGGTTTCAACTCCTGATGTGGCCCTTGTGCAGTAACTTATAGAATTCATAAGTCGAACAATGACAAGAGCATCATTTTTTAGGTGATAATATCCGAAACCTTGTTTGGATTATCGCCTCTGGATGTGCGCAGAGTAACAATTGCATCCACACTCATGTTTTTGATGGGAATATTTCAGGTAACGTGGGAATTTTGCTTAGCATTAGTAAGTTTTACTGTAATTGTAAAAAACGCTAACCTTGTTGGACTGTCAGGGTTCCCACGCAGTCTTGAAAAACATGGAAAAAAATTTGTGATTTTCCAGTCTGGAAATGTGTGGAAAAAATTTTTTCTGATCTGTTAGTATGGAAAAAGAAAATAATTTTCCAGGCTTGATTTTTGACATACGTTTTCATAATATTTTATTCAAGATTAATGTAATTTTACTTATATCGTGTTAAATATTATAGTGCCTGAATTTGACGGAGGCAGGTCATTCGAAAATTTTAGGTCTGGAAAAAGACCGGAAATGTCTGGAAAAAATCTGGCAATTTATTTTCAAAATTGCGTAGGAACCCTGGACTGTTACTTAAACAGGCGCTGTTGTGTTTGTAAAGCTCAGCGGTTATCAGTAGAACTTCCTGCACTTGTTTGTTAAATCCTGTTGATGGCGTTTTACGTGCTACCATGGTTTCGCGCAATCAAGCGGCCATCAGGCACTTAACATCTTATTCAAATAGATGTTAAGTGCCCGGTGCAACCATGAGCTCAAAGTCATTGGTGTCTTTTACAAATGACTCTCGGTATGACGGCATAATAATAGAGAAGAAATAGTTAATGCGTGCAGCGTAACAACAAAAGAAAATCGCGAAACGCCAGTTAAAATATTACTTATACTCTATTGCACTGATGGACAAATCGCCCGCTAAGCCAAAAACAATGGTCCTTCTACCCCATAAAATACTTAAATAAGGTTAAAAGCAAATGCAATAAGAGGTTGCATTGGTCATTGTTGGTCTATTTTAATCAATAAAAATTTGCTACAATATTTTCTGTTTAGCACATGCCTGAGATATTTTGAAAAATGGAAAAGTGAACGCCTTTTAGAAAAGTTATGTTATTTTTATTTCAATTTGTCCTCTTTTAACCAAAATTTGGAATTTTTCGCACGTACTCCATACCACTCACATTCCAGCTCGCGTTGCATTGAACAACTTGTAGAATGTTGTACAACAGTCTTTGAATGAAAACCCACACCTACCAGTCAAAGTGTAGGGCTGCCTTGGAAACCAGTTCAACTGACAGCTTAAACTAAGCGTTGGTGAAAGCAGTAACGCAAGAGCACAACGTTTTAGCTCAAAGTCTGTGAGACACTTAAGAACGACAATGACCCGTTGAAGTACTCGCGGGTAATAAAAAAAGACCCGGTAAGACAACAAACTTGCCCACCACTGGTATAATGCTTCTGATCATTCGGTCAAATCCTTTTGTTGATATAATATATTGTATGACATTCTTTACAGTTGGCTTTCGGAATTCTTCGCCTCGGATTCGTGACAACTTACTTATCGGAACCGTTAATAAAAGCTTTCACAACTGGTGCTGCAATTCTCATTGTTACATCACAAACGCCACCAATATTGGGAATTCAAATTCAATCATCTTCAGGAACCGGCGCATTTTTCTTGGTAGGCCTATCACGATATTTTTCAGTTCGAAGGTTTTTTATTTCTAATTTCGTCTAAATAGATTTTGTCTCAAACTAGCAAAAAATACCAGGTTGACGCGGCGGGTGCTATGGCTTTATTTGGGCAAATAGTGTTGCTGCAGGACCGTAACTAGGGGGGGCGCAGGGGTGGATTCTCCCCCTTGGAAAATGTGTTGGACATAGTTTAAAACTATTGGACACAGTTTAAAAAATTTGGGCCCCTCTCAGAAAACTCTTCGCCCTCTGGTGTCCCAAGGTCGTTACGGACCTGTGTTGCTGTTAAGCGATGTGGCTGCTGTTTTGCCGGTTTTTGAACCCAGCACAGTGACATTGACATTTTGTAAAGCATCATAACTGAAAAACTAAAGTTCACACGTGAGTTTTGCTGATGTTTTTGAAAACAATCTCACAGATCGCAGTAATACACTCGCTGCAAGTTTTGCGCCAAGGGCAGAAAGACAAATGATTTTCCAACACCTTCTCAACAGAAACGCAGGATAATGCTATTTCAGTGCCTTCATTCTCGTGGAAAGTGCTTGCTGCTGCGCCGCCGACGACCGCGAAGGATTTACGTTAACCAACAGCTGCTTGCTTACAATGAAGGAGCTCATGAATTTTATGTGGACAGACACGCTGGCAATCCTCGCTCATTGAATACTAGAGTGAACAAGCATTGTGCAGTATTTCGAGTAGAGCTGGCGTGACGCTAAACTGCGCTGCACCTCGGGATTTATGCCGTTTTTAGGAACCTTGAATACCCCTTTAGCAATCATTATAACCAGGTCCACTCTGGCCCGGAATCGCCACCCCTGCCAGGGCTACAGCTATGGATCAAGTACCGAACTCTTCAGCCATGCAACGCAATCACTCTAGTTATGGGAAAGCGATAGGCAAGTGGGAAATATTTTTCACTCTGGCAGACCCTGAAGCTGAGCTTGGATCCAGCGTGTTGGTCATGCCTTTCACTGGGACTCTTTGTTTGATGGTTTGGTGTGAAAACCCCACCCCCGCCTAAGCTCATGACTTCATCTTTAAATTCGCCGTTCGTGGAACAGGTTATGACGCAGTGTGAGATCACAATTCTGTCTGCGTTGCAACTACACAAAGATAAATGCAGTTCTCAATAGTGTTGCCAGTTTGTTTTTGGCAGAATGTTAAATTTTTATTTGGCAACCCTGCAAAACAACTTTATAACTTATAGTTCAGCTTTTTTAGGCTTTCCAAGAGGATATTGAAAATTATTAGAACCACATTTTAGACCTTAGATTAAATATAATTAATCAGAACCACCTGCAACATGACCTCATATGCCTAGAATAAGAAGTTGACTAGGTTAATGCAGTTACTCCTGAGCAAGACCAAAACTTTCGAAAACTGTACTAATTGAGTAAGTTTTGTTCTGTATATATACACGTTGTCTTTTAAAAGTGCTGTATGGGTGTTTAAAAGTCGTAGTGTGTTTATCTTGTATTTTTTTGTACTTTCTAGCTTTTTTAGGGATAATGTGGCTTTCGTTCCCATGACAACCTGGCAACCCTGTTCTCATCCCTTATGCGCCAATCTGCTCCTAAAGTAAGATGCTATGCAGCAGTTGCCGATCTAGACCTGCTGTTTGGGTAGCAGTAGATAGTAACTATGTCAGGAAATTGCAAGAAAAAATATTTGCAAAGAAAAAAATTGTTATTTCAACATGAAATGATTGTGAAAATCTTTTTGCAGAATTGGATAGAAATTTTCCGAAACTTTCCCAACATTCACGTGGCAACACTGGTCGTTTCAATTGTATCCATAGCGATTCTTGTGGCTGGACGAGAAATCAACATGCGTTTTAAGTGAGATACCGTGAAATGTGACTAAAACAACCAACTCGTGGTATTTTTGAATTAAAAAAAAAATTAGCAAAAACAAACACCTGCCCATTATCCGCTGTTGCTTTTGCAGAGAAAAAATGAAGATTCCACTGCCAACCGAAGTCCTCGTGGTGGTAATCGCCATTTTGGCCTCACATTTTGGGATGTTTAAAGAAAGGTTCGGGGTTTCCATCGTCGATAACATTCCCACAGGGTACGTTTTGATTCAGAACAAATGAAGTCTTTTCTAAGTAAGCGAAATGATTTTCGTTTTTTCCTCGTCGAACACTTAGAATCTGTGGCAAACCATGGTTAAAAGCACAAAATGCTTTGTTCCCTTGTATTTGAAAAATCATTTCGATCTCTACTAATGTCTATCAATAAATTTATTATTGTGAATTGTTTCAGACTTCCAGCTCCTCGTTTGATTGATGCCAGCATCTTGTCCAACATTATTGGAGATGCATTCGCAATAGCGATTGTTGCTTTCGCTATCAGTGTGTCGCTTGCCAAAATGTACGCACAAATAGAAGGTTATTCAGTGGATGCCAATCAGGTGTGCATTGTCAACATTTAATAATTTCATTACCGCGTACACAATAAATACCGTGAATTGATATTTCAACCGTTTCCCTTGGCAGGAATTTATAGCGTACGGAGTTTCGAACGTTATTCCTTCGTTTTTCTCCTGCTTTCCGAATGCTGCTGCTCTCTCGCGCTGTGTCATCCAACATAATACCGGAGGAAAAACCCAGGTCAGTGCTCATTATGGCCTGCATTGCGCGATTTTACTGATTTTTGAAACGATCTGAAATGTCGATCTCTTAAAAAAGTACTTCAAAACGATCTGTTGAAAAAGTATTTGATAGAATATGAAGTTAAGACGACGTGGTACATACCTTGGGAGTTAAATATATTTGTTTTACTTTGGAGAACAACAAGACGCTCGCATTTTACTCACTATATCCCAACACCTGTGATCAGGTTTTATAACGACCATTGTTGGGGCCAACGGCTTGTTTCAACGACTGAATTCTTGATGCAAACAGCTATGTTTTAATCTACAGCTTGTTGGGCTTCTATCATCGATCATTGTACTTCTCACCATTCTTTTATTGGGACCTATTTTCGAACCGTTGCCGAGAGCAGTCCTTGGATGCATTGTTGTGGTTGGATTGTTTGGCATTTTACAGCAATTCACAATCTGCAAGATCCTCTTCAAGCTTTCTAAAGTCGATTTCGTGAGTTTAAAATTGAAGGCTTCATGATACTGGCTGTATATCAACAGTTTTATCTGAGGGTTGCGCTGATGAAAAATCGGAAATTTCCGAAGACATGGCTGTTTTGTCAAAGTCTAACTGTGATCTTATTATTCGCTACGCTAGATGGCAACACAGAGCCTCAACTTGGTGACTTGCGTACATGCCTGCTAGTTTAGATTTCCACCATGTTTCAGAGGCAGTAGGAGAAGAAATATTGTAACACAAACCTGATTAGAGACAAAAATCACATACGTTTACTTTCTGGTTATTCAACATGACATCCAGGCCTGAATCGAGCTCGTTGTTTTGGTGACGGCAAGTAAGAGTTCTGAAGTATAAACACTCGCCAATCTGTAAAACTTACAGATGGTGTGGTTGGTGACATTAACTGCGGTGGTAGTTCTCGGTGTGGACATCGGATTGCTAGCAGGAGTCGTTTTCTCAATGTTCACTTTCATCGTCCGCACGCAACACCCTCGATGCGAAGTGATTGCTAACGTGCGCGGCACTGACCTCTACCGGAACTGCAAAACCTGCCAAACAGTGAGTGACTTTAAAAAATATAAAACTTTTGTTAATTGCGTGACAGAAAAACTTAACATGCTTTCTCAGGAAAGCGGTTTGTTGAAGTTTGCTACTACTTTGAAGGAAACAACTATCACTTACCCTCTCGCTGAATATTAAGCAGTACAATAGCAAAACTTAGCTCATTGTGACTTTTCTGGACTGCAGTTCAGTATCAGTATTCACATTGTACAGCTGTGAGGACATGCTTCATACTGATTGCTGCCCAACAAAGGATTGCAGAAATAATTTTCGCAAAAACTAACAAGGTGCATATTCAGTGGGAGGATCCAGAAATATTAAAAATCGGTTCTCTCTATAGAAGCATGCGTTTTTACTAGTACAGGTCCACCTTGTCTATAATGACAGGGAGTCATTATTTAAGAACGTTGTTTTATTATTATGAAGTGCTTATGTTGGGCTCGATTTACATATTATGTGGCATACTCTATCTACTTTATACAATACCCAGTAGCATGTACAAGGTAATTAACAACCGGTTCACAGACTCCACGAACAGTATCGCGAAGACAGGCTGAATGGATATCAGACAAGAGGCAAACCAACCGTTCTTTCCTAATGTTTGGAAAGACATTTACATCTTGCATTTTTTAATGTTTGCGGCTTTTTTAACTCGGGGTCCTTTCATATAGGGGTTTCTAGAGTTTTAGCGCGGGTCTGCATGATTGCGGTTGCAATCAAGCAGTGGTATATTGTCTCTAGGCATTTTGTAGAAAAGTGTTTCCCACGCTTTTTTTGAAGCGACTCCAAATTTAAAAAAATAAAAATCTGTAAGTACTCGCGACCCAGCATACACACAACAATGCGTGTGCATAATCGTCTGTAAGCCCAGCATTAAATTATGAGAAGCAAAAAGTCTGCAAAAAAATTATTCATAAAAATGTTTCAATGGCTGATGAGAAGCATGCATTTGCATATTGTTTACAAGCTTTTGAAATCGCGATGTCTCCTTACTTAAACACAATCCCATGTTCAACGTCCATCCGATTTCGATATTTCGTTTTCACTGCACTGATTATACTGAGCCCTCTTCACAAAACCAAGTTGTTGCAAATAGAATCGACCGTTGAAATGAAATACTTGGATACGCTCGGATATGCTGATTGCATGGAAAACGAAAAGTTTATAATTGCTGAAACGTTTGGGTATTTTCCTTTGAACGAAACAAAAGCAATGCGATTTGCTACTTCAGTCGTCATACCCAGAAATTTTTCTGCATCGTGGAGAGGTAGTTCAGGCATGTTCGTGATTGCAAGTGGATCGATTTATCCAACCATTTTCTTTAGCAGGCGTCAGAGCGTTACCATAACAGTGCTCAAGTGCTCAAATTTTTTGATAAGCTGCTCAATCTGCCCAGTTATGGTCTCTTTGAAGTCTACTCCTTTGTCGGCAATATAGTTTCTTTTTTATTCAGTGAACATGTCGTGTTCATTTCGATTCATGCAACTTTTCCACAAAATGAATTTTTTGTGGCAAGCGATGATTTTTGCAGTGTCATCAATGACTATAAAATCAGAACCATGCAAACATCGATTCAAACTGTTCAGAGGATCACATACATCATCTAGAAAAACAACATTTGCAGTCAACTATTTTCTGACTCTACTTTGCAGCTAAGAACGCATGTTTCTGTTCATTCAGGAAGACAACAACTTCTCATAGCGCGAGACAACCATCGCACTTAAGTACTCCTATGACGTAACAACCTGAGTGATCGGCATCCATTTCCTCACACATAGAAGAAAACGAACACTAAAGCGGTCTTGCTTTGATAACGTTCGCACATTTTATGATAAAATTAAGTGTGACATACCAGCACATTTTTTCCAAGGAATTGAATACTTGCTGAAGAAGTTGCTAAAGCATTAGAAAATATCTTCATCTTTAGTATGCAAATGCAGGGCTTTGCAGAACAACACGTTTTCTGATGCTTCGTCGTTGCTTAACATATCGAATGAACACAGAGAAAGCTGCGATTCACTCGTAGTATCTCTACATTCATCCAATTGAATTGAATAAACGGAGACTCTTTCACCTAATTTACAATCTGCTCAAGTCAAGAACATCATCTGATATTTCTACAATGCGCCTATTCACTGTGCTGTGTGATAATGAGTCTGAGTCTAATTGTTGACTCTCTTTTTCACCAACTTTTAGCTTTACAACTTTCTTCGCAAATGGCAGTAGCAAGTTTTCTCCAATTGTATGAGCTTTCGTTTGCTTTTTGTATATCGTAAGAGGCAGCATATGAAGAGTGCGCAGCTGATTGATTTACTTCTGTGAATGCTGTCATAGCAGCTTGCTGCGGTGTAATGGACTATAATTTACGCTCAAAAAACTCAATCGGTTTATTGCCACAGCCTGGATGATTTGTCTCGGAATGACGTTGTAACTTATTTTTCTTTGTTGATTCCGCTGAGAGAACTTTTAGACAAACAACACATTGTGGTTTGCCATTCAATCCCATAAAACCAAGTTTTAAAAAATTTCATCACATGACCCTTTTCTTGTCATTCCTATCAAATATATGTAAATGAGTGCTTCAGACAACCAGAAGACGCTGTGGCATGGACCTAGTCTAGTGTAGGGGTGGCCAGTAGGTCGATCGCCGAGTGTCAGTTGGTCGATCGCGCCTGATTTTGCATTGAATTGACAAGATACCTAAAAAGAACATTTTTCAATCAATATTCAGAAAGTACATAAAAATTACGGCTCTCGATGAGAAATGTGTGGTAAATACAAAAATTCGGCTCTCGATGGTAAATGTGTGGTAAATACAAAAATACGGCTATCGACGATGGTAAATGTGTGGTAAAGACAAACTCATTTACAGGAAAAACGTTGTGTTTTATGACATTTTGTACTTGTGACTTTATTACCGACCGATCGATCGCGAGTTATCAAGAAATTCTGTAGTCGATCCCAGTCGAAGACAAGTTGGCCACCCCTGGTCTAGTGTTTACTAACGTGAGTGTGTAGCTAGCTTCAGCTTGACTAACAAAGTAGCTTTTTTACGTAGCGGCTGATCTAAAGGCATTTTACTGTCTTGAAGTTGGTTACAAAATACACACCCATGAAAGCTGACAGAATACATAGTAATCTAACCTCGGGGCACATTTTCTGCTGATTAGCCGAAATATTAGTTTGATGAAGACTAAAACGTCTGCAGTTTAACAATTACTTTACAAAGACAACCTAGCAACAAACTAGTTCATTGCTTTCACGAGTCTCACGCACTGTGTGGTGCACTAAGCACCAGAAACATGAACGGTTTATCAAATTTTGCTATAATAGAACCAAAATGAGTGATGCCATGTCCGGAAGAACGTTCCCGAGTTGTGTTACGTTGACTTCAGAAACTGCAGTACATGCATGTAATTTGCAATATATGTGATGAAACTAAAAGGTTTTCGCGGAGCCTTATTTTTATTTTATAAAAACAAGCGGCCCAAAAGTATTCTAAAATATTCTTGGGGTCGCAATCCATATTTTGGGAAACATTCTTGCAGAAGATCTTTCTCTAGAAAATCGCTTATTTCCACCGGTATTTTTCGACGTGTTACAAGATTGTATTAGCTAATTAAATTAATAGAACGGAAAGAGCTGCGTTCTGAAATAGCTGAGGCGTCTCTTTTGCACTTTGTGAAACATTTACTGAAAAATAGCCAAGTGTTCCGAAGTATTGAACAATTTAATACAAGTTTACCAACCTTTTTCAGTTGCATGTAATCTTACAGGCCAGCCCTCATCCTGGAATCACGATATTCAAGTTCCACTCTACCCTATATTATGCAAATAAGGATGTTTTCTTGTCCAACTTGTACCAAGCCACGGGCGTTAATCCAGGTACGGGAAGATATGAAATGAGATTTGAAATCGTGCCAGTGTTCAGCGTGCAGGCACTGCATGATATTGAATCTGTGTGATCATCACTGGCGATTAAGGATTGAGATAAACTAAAATTTGAACAATTTTGAAAATCGAAACGATTGGACAGGCGCCTTATTTGTACCTGACGGGGATTGAGAAGAAATTTGTCATCTCAATGACTTGAAAATCGCGATTTGTTTGGCAAAAGCTTGCAAAATGAAATAAGATCAAAGCAAATATGCTGACTGTTAATTTAGCATTTGATAGAATTTTATGAATAGTTTGGAAAGAGATGCTAAAGAACGTGTTTGGTTGATCGGTGTTATCCTGCAACAATTTTACTAAGAATTGTCAACTAAGAGGAAAAATTACCACCATTTTTGAGGTAAGTGTTGGTTTGCTGAATACAAACTGTGTTGAACAGAAACAGAGTGTTTTGGGGGAAAATTGTTTCCCTTCATAAATTTCTGGTTTAGTACCAGCACTTTTATTAAAAGTTTTTTGAAAAAAATGTTTGCGTCAAATTTCGTGACGTTTCTACCTTAAAAGTCATGAAATCCAACCACTTTCAACGCTTCTAATGTAAACGTTTCTTGAGCTTGGAAGAGATAATGCAATTTTTCGATAATAGGAGTTATCGAAACGTCTGCAAAATGTTGTTCATTCGTTTCCTTTGGCCGTGATTTTCATTATAAGGCTATTCAGCACTTCTGCTTCTCGTGTACCAATTTCTATAACTTTGCGATGACTGTGGCCTTCGATAGAAAAGAATGGAAAACAACCTTCATTTGTTTCTTCCAAAGATCTGGCCATTGCTGAAGAACAAGAAAAGCGAGAAAAGTTGGCTAAAGCCATCACAAGTCGTGAAAGACGAGATAGCAAGTGGTTGAAGATAATTCCATGCAGGTAAAAAACGCAGTTAACTTGAGTGTTCCTCAAAAAACTCTCTGAAGGAGCTTCAGTGCAAAACGGAGCGAAATGGAACTACTTTGCATGTAAAACTATTACTTTAGTCTTTGGAAACGTGAAAGATTTAATCATTTCTTTACGTAATGACAGTTTGCTCATTGTCCTAAAGATGGTGTCGTTGGTGGCATCTTCGAACGTCGGATTGATTCTATTGTCATGGGCGTCCGCAGATATTTTTCCAGGGGGGGCAACGTCGAAATTTTGCTTATCATTTTCAAGTTGCTGACGATGCAATGTAAATGAACGTTCACAAAACGCTTTACCCTTTCTACACCGCAACAAAAATGCTCCACGTTACGGTAACAGTCACAAAAAATGCGCTTCGTTGACAGCAGTAGCAAGGTATGTTGTGACAATTTGCGATTTACACAGTACGTTACTGCAGATTTTCAACGCAGGGTACTTCTATTAAGTAAGGATTGCCATGCTCTTGAACGAATCCACAAATTATGGCTTTATTTTACCTCGCGAGCAGAGCCACACCCAGATATAATTTCGAGGGGACGCAAAATGATTGTGGCTTGATGCTGTACCTAACAACCGAACATGTCTGAAAATTTCGGGGTGGGGGCAATTTCCCGGTTGACCTCCCCCTGGTCGCGGGATCTACAAGCAAGACTTTCTGCATCACTTAGAAACAAGAGCTGCAAACGTCTGGGATCTCGTCCAAAGCAACCAATAAAGCGTTGGTTGTCTTTGCTAATTCTTTAACTGTGAACGCTCATCATGCACAAACCGGACAACGGGAGAAGTGGACCTCTATGTTGATACGACTACGGACAACTTATTGGAATTAGAACACCACGCAGGCTTTGCAAATTCAGCATATGAATTTTGAAAACTCGCTACAGCAAATACAGCTTTGCACTCAGTATTCACTTAGATGTCAGAACCAAACCGCTTAAGACGTATTCCCACAAGCCTGCATAGACGTATTCTAGCAAGCCGCGTAGTTTCATACTGCGTGGAAAAGAAGCCTGCGAAAGTGTATTTTGACACTCAGGCACATCGGTCACACTCGCGCCAACAGTTGATTTTTCAAACTTGTGGAAGCATTGCTACAGATTCACTCATGCTTCTTTTCGCACAGTATAAATGTGACGTGGCTTACCGCTGGAGCTATCAGCACTCACGTCTCGCTGCATTGCTTGCCAAGTCTGCGTTCAACAGTGCAACAAAACGCCTGCTACCGTAACGTGAAGTGAACGTTTGAAGATTTGTTGCCATACTATTGTTACACAATAAAGACCAACAGTAGAACAATCTACTCGCAATTTCGCAACCTACCTCTGCAGGCATAGGAGACATGAGTGAACTGCAAGCTTATCACTGCATGACACCATAACTGTGAACCTGGATCTTGTGCAGTGTGAGTGTCATACCGGCATATAAACTGTCATTGCGCAATAATTTTTAGTTCAATTAATCGGAATTAAGCTGCTGACTTAAGGTTTTCTAGAAAATCTTGGTCCTTAATCGCAATTTCCAGAGGTGAGCAAATGCCGTTTTCCCCCTTGCGGACGCCCATGCTAATTTAATTATACTTCCTCTTCCAAATTTTCTTCTGCAGCGCAAACATTAACAGTTGAATATAAAGTTATCATTATATTATTGAACACACTGAAGTTGCTGATGAATTTATCACTTCAAAAAACAGATTTAACGCGCTTTTTCATAATTAAACCTATGGACACCCAGTTCCACTAAACAAGCAGAAGTGGGTCGAAAAAACAAGTGTGAGTCCTGGTCACATGCGGAAAAACACCTACAACCATAACTTAACGTTTGAAGATTTATTGTCGTGTCACTGTTACGCAATAAACACCAACAATGGAACAATCCGCTAGGAAGTTTCAGAACCTGCCTTTGCAGGCAAAGGAGTGGACATGAGTGAACTGCAAGCTCATCATTGCATGACACCAGAATAGTGAACGTGGTTCTTGCGCAGTGTCAGTATCATAATGCCAAACAAACTGTGATTGCAGCAATTAAATCAATTCAATTGGAACTTAGCTGCTAACCAGGTTTTTTAGAATTTTTTTATTCTTAGCCCCAATTTCCAGGGGGGGGAAAATGCCCGTTTTGCCCCCCCCCTGCGGACGCCCATGTCTATTGTTTACATGTGAAAAACTCTGGCTGATTTCAAGTCAGGTTCACTACTTTAGCCTGTGGTGTTTGACAAAACATCACATAATGAGAAAAAGTCGTTCGGAATTTTCCGAGCGCTACATGCCGTATCTGCGGTGTGGGCTTGCAACGTCTGTGCACAGTCGGTCTAAAAGAAATGAATGCGCGTTCAATCTTTTCTGGGTAAATTGATAGGAACAATGAAACCAAGCCCGATGACGTTGAAGCTTCAGAATGCGCTGCATCTGACAATGAATCGAAGTCAAACATCGATGAAACACTTGTTGAGCTTCACAGCATCATCGTCGATTGCTCGTCGTTTTCTTTCATTGATTTCGTCGGCGTCAAGACGTTAAAAGCGGTACTAACTTTTGCTCTGTGACTAAACCTATTTTTTTGAAGAAATCAGTGCTGTTTTGTCGCCAACTTTCTGGCCACTGTAATTCTCCTGCAGGGTTAGAATATCAAAATCTAAATTTTTTAAAACCTTAAGCAAGGCAGTAACGCAGCTCCACCTTAATCGTGAAACTTGGTCAATTTTTTTTCGCTGAGAGTAAGAAGAAAAACAATACAGTTTGTTTGCCGACTTTTGGTCACTGCAGTTGCAAAGTACGTGTAACTTGGGGTGATACTGTCATACATTATATACGTGTTACTAGAACAAAAGCATGTTTTCCATTGCATCGATCAGTGCTATTTAAGCTATTCGGTAAAAGCAATCCTATGTGGAAAATAGTTTGATATTCAATCTAAGTTTTGGGTGTCATACAGCCGAAACCCTTGGAGAAACGAATCTTTTTCCGGTTAAAATGCATGAAAATTTCTCTTAAAATGCTTTGTTGTTATTTGAAATGTATAGTTTTTCTTTTGTCCCGTGGTTCTTATAATTTTTCAGAACTTTTGCAACTATGTACGTGGTTACCACTATTTCCGTTGGCGTGCAATGGCAACAATGTTACTTTTCATGCATGTGCCTGACGTTGCTTCCTAGATAAATAAAAAAAACTTATTGTATTATTTTTTGACAGGTTTCCGGTAGTTACAAGAAAATCGGCGTCCAGGTGCTCTTAGCAGATGTTGGCAGTAAGTCTATGTCGGAATTCAAAAGTTTTTGCTGAAGGAGACTGATAGCATATACTTCGCCATTTTCCCTGGTACCAGAAATAATGATGTTCCAGTTTCGAATTTCTAACTGCTTCAGGGAAGTAATCGCATTGCGTCAAGTTCTTGTTGTTTGTGCTCATACAACTCCTGAAAACCTCAAAAACAAAGCAAGTTATCGTTTTAGTTGTTTTTTTTGTTTGTTTACTTTCGTTTTGCAGTACTCGGCAAAGTTGCTTCTTCACAATGCTTTACATCCCACTTTTCTTGACTTGCAGGTGATGTACGCAAAGCTCTGCGGTTGGCTGGATACTACGAGATTGCCGGAGATGACAGCGAATTTGTGTCTGTTCACGATGCTACCATTTTTGCTCAGTATCAACAAAAGAGTAAAGTGGAAGTGAGCACAAAGAGTTGACATACCTTAGATAAAATTCGAAAAGTTAGGTTAAATAAAAAACTGCCCGTTTTATTAATAATGAATTACGATCCATTAACTGTGCTGTAGAAGAAGAAAGAACAAATCAGAAAAAATAACTCATTACACCCTTGTTAGTCGTTACTGATGCATATGGTGTCTTTTCAGACTTGAATGTTCATCTCAAGTGGTGTCGACGCAGTTCTTCTATATCCTGCATCTACATCTTCATATACCAGCGTGTGTTCATGCTCTCGTTGCTAAAATCGTCTGCAATGTTAAAAGCTTCAGAATAAAAGTTATCGCTGTTTCGCAAACGACGTGCACAACGTAGAAGTTTACAAAACAGCGCTTCGCATCAAGCAAATCTGATGTTTGGGGAAGGTTACCTCCAACCTTACAGTTCAACATTCGACTTAAAAATGTTGGCAGTTTGTTCAAAGCACTCTCATTTACAATAGAGCCACTGTCTAAGTTGCGAAACAACCTGTGAAAAATTGACTTGTGAAGGGGTGAAGCAAAATTAACGTTTTTCTGTGCTTTTTCACCCGGTAAGCAAGTTATCGCCACGTAATGTTGCATACACTATACAACCTCAGGGTTACGTAGCGATATATGATAGCAAGTGCTTCATTAGCTAGTTGTTTAGATGAAAAACGCAAACACCGTCTTCAGGAAACCAATCAGGTGCGTTCGTCAGCTGAATGCAGCGGTTGTACCACAAATGTTTCAAACGCGGACGTTTGGGAATTTCGTATTATGAAAACTTTTTGTCCGAAGGTGCTCATCACAATGAGATACCGGTAGCTTGATATGTCAAGTGAATAAATAATTTTTTGGAAAAGGAATAGATTGGGACACTGGTTTGAAAGAAGCTGTAGGATCCAGATAGGTTTCCGATGTCATATGATTTTGCTTAGCGTAAAGATGTAGAATTTCAGACCCCCTCCAACAATGTGCCACAACCATACCTTCAACTGTCATCTTGGGAATTCGTATCACGTGACCGACAATCCAAGCATCGAATTTGAGGGAAGTTGTAATTTAGGAACTCACCGTAACGCAGGTTTTTCGATGCGTCCCCATTGCCGAGGCGCTGCGAAGCGCAAAACCTTCAGAATATGTGCAGTGCATTTAGTGCTTGAAAACTTCGAATTAATGACCGTTCGGCACACGCTGCATCGGTCTCAATTTGACTTGGGTGCTTGAAACAGTTTTACAAAGTTTTAAACGAATAATGACCAACAGTTTTTTCATTTTATCCTGAATATCAAGTGGCAACTTCATTTACCTGGGAGGTCTCGATTATTTAGGGAACTCGTTCTCGCAGTTGCCACTTCCAGTTCGACGTCTTCTGCTGTATATTGTTTGATCTCCCGACTCGGCTTGCTGGAACAGCAGCATAAGATCGGTGTCTTCTTGACTTTTGGAAGCTACCGCAAGTCTGAACACTTCCACATCATTTCGCTGTTGTTAGACCTCTGCACAGATTTTTTTCTGGCGACGCTACTTCACGTTAATCAAGCATTTTACATAATTGGAAGCACTCCCGTCATAGGGGGCCTTTGGTGGGCTGAGTCGCCCTAAACAAAGCTCCAAGCCCCCAAATTGAAACATGAAACACTATAAATCAGTGGAGTTTTTTTCAATTTTTAGAATGTCAAGCCCTCACACACAAACGCAAAGCCCCCCCCCCATTGAAAACTTTCTGGCGATTGTGATTGTTCTGATTGGAAGCAGAGTCTGCCCTTCCACTACTAGGCCAACTAGGCGGCTGCCTAGAGTGCAGCCTTCAGGGGGCAGCAGAATCCGCTCCTTTCGTGGTTTTCATGTCTTTAATGCTTTAGGGTGATGTGTAACGGAGGCAAAATTATTGAAGTTTGCCGAGGGCGCAGAACTGTTTCGGGCCTGCCCTAATTGATAAAGATCTGTTTGCTGAAAATAGTTCTTCCCAAGTGGCGAACCACTAATATTGGAGAATCAGTTAAAATTTGGAAGCATAAAGAGAATTTCCCACTACGGTAGCATATAAGCAGCGTTGTAAAAACGTTTAAAGACTTCTATGCTGGCACAAAGCAAATGAAACCTGTTCTGCTGGCGCATGTTGTAATGTGCAAAAACTTTCCAAAATAGCAATGTAATCTACAGTACAAGCTAAGGTTGGTTTGCTTTGCACACAGAAAGTTTGAAATGGTATTTTATTTACAACATTTGCATATTTAGCTTATGTTCTAGGCTTGACAACACTGGGTCATATGCACATAGTATTGACCAAAAAACATTTGCTCACCACAAACTTTTACTGATATTGCAGTGTTTCGTTTCTACCATATGTTTAGAACCACACTGATTTATACCTCGTGAAAGTGAACAGTGTCTGGTGATTATCATAATTCGAAATGGAATCGAAAACAAAAGTATGTTCTATTTAGACCTTTACCTTCAATTAAGCAATGCTTGAACTTGTGAAGGTTAATTCAGAAACCGCAAGTGAGTCAGCAAGATCTCAAAAATACCGTAGAAAACGGGAACCACATGTTAATAAGTTTGTGTGCAAAACAGGAAAATGATAAATAATTGCCAGTCAGTCTTGTGTGCAATGTACTGCTTCCAAAATCCGCTTGTATCGAAGCTTCCTGGTAATTACTCCAATAGATACGAGCAGGTTGCTGGTGACAAACCAGCTTGTCAAGAAGACAGCCGCGTGTAAGAAAAATCGGTACGACTGTAAAATACTTCACATGTTTAACGAAAGTCAAGAGTGGATCTCGACTAATTTTGATTGCGGCAACCTATACCTAACAATTTCTCAGCTTTTTATGCAATCGTGGTGAAAAAATATGTGTCATTGCACTGTGCTTCATTTTAACACGAATGGCTAAGTTCATTTAGCTTTACTTGTACCAGCTTCGGAAAGTTTTTTTAATTATATAATACGTTTAGAATTACTAAAATGTTTAAATTTAGTTTCGTAATGTCAGCAGAACTGTGAATACCAACTGATTTGAGAAAAACGTCGAAGTTAAACAAACTGACGCACAGAATTGCTACAACCTTCACGTGCATGTGCAATTCATGGTCGGCTACAAATACAAGCGTGGATGGTGCGTATATCTTTGGCACAACGAAAAAACAATGAACACCCTTTGAGTTTTGCACATATTTCTCTGTTACTTGCGGTAGGTTTTTACATCAGGTAACTTTGGCACGTTCAAGTTTTGCAAGACAATCTGCTTGCTGTCCGTATGGGTCAGTGGAATCGAATGCTGAGATTTTGCAAATTGTGAGGCTCGGGTCAGTGTTCGAGTTCCAAAAAAAAACTGAATTAGAATTGTAATTGCTTCCAGGTCCGTAACTAGCTTGACACACCAGAGGGGGGGCGAAGAGTTTTCTGAGAGGGGCCCAAATTGTTTAAACTATGTCCAACGCAGTTTTCCGGGGGGCGAAAAATTTTCTAGGGGGGCGATTCCCCCCTGCCCCTCCCCTGGTTATGGGCCTGGTTGCTTCTCAAACGCACAGGGAACCTTACTACTGTGACTTAGTCAGTTGAGAAATGTCAAACCTCAGACAGCAAGTACACTCTGTGTAGAGTCACGTATGTTTTAAATACGGACAGAACACACGTGCATGCTGGAACCTTTGCGCTCTGTACTTTCAAAACGATAACTAGTTTTATGCTTTACTAGCATCGACTTTAAACACGTTTATTGAAGCGAGCCTCACGTCTCCATGTTCAGAATAACTATTACCCGTTTTTTGAAACTTGAGTAGCAATGCAAAAGCGACAGTCATTCAAAATATGCATGCATTTCTCCAGGTTTTAAAAGAAAATGTAAAAAAATGCAAAATGCGCGATATAACCGAAAGTCGTCCAACAGTTGTTCATTTAAACTGACGCCCTGCATTTTTAACATGCTCCTACCTTCCACTGCTTTGGTGGTCCAGGTTAAAACTTTACAATATGTTGTGTGATATATCGAGAAAATCAAGGAAAGAGCCGCATTTTTTAAACGTTTTCAGCAGCGTAATGGTAGCTATCGGTTGGTTGGGCTGCCCCAAGTTGTCTTCCCAAAAGATCGAGCTCTGATCATAATGTTATAACGGAGGGTAGGCTATTGAGAGGCGGCTTGATTCATGTAGGACACATTAAATAGCTTTGCAAAACGAAGTCCACAAAATGGCTGAATCCTCAAGGAGCACAAATCCCAAGTTGCCCTTCTTTGCCTAACAGCTATACGTCATTGCTGTTCAAGAGTCTTATAAACGGGCATTGGCGGAGTTTAGCGTGAAACCCCTCCATATTTTGTTATTAAATATAAACAAATAAACATTGTGTCATGAAACCGCAAGGAGTTTTCAAGTATTGTTCGCTGAAATCACCTTCACTGGTTAGTGTTTCTTCATTTAGCAAGTAAATAACGCGTTTGGGGTACAGATCAAGTGTTTGAAAATAATCAGAAAACAATGTATTTTAAACGTTTTTATAGGGGGAAGAAACATGAAAAGCGCCATCTGACGATTAAGCCTTGCTTGTTTATTGGATTACTTATTTTTTGTGTCGTTTTTCTGTATATTTCTGTCATCAAAATACAGGTGAGTATTTACCTGTAGTCTCAATCAAGCCTGATACCCTATAGCTCAAAGCATAATTTGTCTAACACTGTCATCAGCTTTTCCTTTATTCTCTGTTACGTCAGCGAAATTTTCCGGTTGGACTATTCCCTGAGGAAAATTCGGCCTAGACCCATGAAGTAGAAGACGTAGGGCGCGAGTGAACCAAAATAATGTGGAAAAACTCCCGCTGTGAATCGTATTTCTAGGTATGCGGTAGTTCATTCTATAATGGTAAGGCTAGCTACGAAGCATTTCTTTGCAGACCTGTGTATATTCATGTTGTTTTGAACCTTTGAGATATCGGCCACAAAATAAATGTCATGATGACGTATGTAGAAAAAACAACAAAACATGGCATTCCAAGCATTCTAACCTGCATGTCAACCAAACATTAGGTTTTTGCTCGTTTCTGTGCCTTCAAGCAGACTGACGTCAAAGACTAAATTGTTTGCAAGGCGTGAGAACTTTTTTATTTGTTTAAGTCCCTGAACTGACGCCATCTAGCCAAGTGTGGCACTTCACTCGCTAATCGTCAGCGCGAGACTGTGGAGTCAATAGGTCAATTGGGACGGGCTTAGTAACAAATGGATGTTTTGTTTCATTTACGACTGACAGGCGGGAAATACATTCTGTTTTCATTGCCCACGTCGCCAGAGGTCTGCTCCTTTGCTTAACTTTTTGATTGCTAGCTTTTCAAGTAAACCAGTATGGCGTCTTTCTCAGCCATTGCTGTAGATACGCGACAAACATCAAAAGCTGTCATTTTGCTGGGACTGTCTGGTCCAACGAGCGTTGAAGCGAACTTGAAGATACAGGTTGTAAATACTCAAGAGCACGCAACTGGTTTCATTCACTATCAGTTTGCAAACCATGAAATATTTGTCCCTGGCACCGTAAATGCTGCTTTCGACCTCATCGAAAATTCAACGCCTGGAAACTACAAATTTTCAATTGTTCCACTGTTCCGCATGCAAAGTGAACAGTAAAGAGAGAAAATTAGCGGGCAATGACTCATCTCTGCATAAAGATGCTTGGGAACTTGTGCTTAAGAAAGATAAGCCTTGCCTGTCAACGATATTTGAGACCATAAGACCAACTTTAACGAGCTGCTCTTTTCGGCTTCGAGTTCCTCGCAAGGATGGTCTGCGGCTGTTGTGTGATCAGATCAGCGTAAAACTGCGCAATCTCTTAATCCCACTTTGAGCTATCTGGAAGTCGATATTCATATTCAAGTGGTTGGACCCTAAATGCTTTAACGTGGAAATTAATAGTTGGTCACTGATGAGATGCAGGTGGCATGATGAGTTGGTTCATTGTTGCGTCACAAGCAGTTAAGTCGAGACAAAACAGTGCATGATTGAAGTAGTTGATCAGTGAGCTAACAACCTAGTAACTTCACTTACACAGTTGATTACATTTGCTAATACATAGTGTTTTTCCACAAGACATTTTTTGCCGATGAAAAACTTTACACTCGATCGAGGGCAATGTCAGGAAGGTGTATGGTAATCTAGCACATTGATAGAACTAGGCTGTTTCTCCACGGAATGATTCTGGATGTTCTCTGCCTGACAGAAGCGTGAATGCACGATATCACGTTGGCGTGACGATCGTTATGAACACGTTCTGGCAACCCTTGCGAAAAATCCATTATATTCTTTTTGCAAAGCATCTACAGATATTTGCAAAGCGACGTAAATCCATCCATTCGTATATTTGACGTAATGAGAGAAATAGTGAATTGTATGTCAGGCACGCCGGAGCATCGGTAGGGCAGGGAGCAGCAATAGAGTTGAGGGCAATGGAAACTTATAGAAAAACAAGAAATCGTTACCAATTATGCATATTTCTGTATAGCAACAATGCTGACGTCAAAAATAACAACAGAAATTATAGAAAATCCTTCTGAATTATCTGGGTGCGCGAATAGCTGCAATAAATTTGTTTCAATTTGATAAACCATGAAATTACCTATGATATTGTTATGAAAATACACCTCCGCCCCCGTCGACCCCCTTTTGAACGGGCAGGGGGCAATGTCCCCACCATTTCTCCGCTCTCCGGCGTCCCTGGTCAGGGTGAAAGATGAAAAGCTCGAGCTAAATTTAATAGGATGTCCTGCGAGTATGTATCAACTACTAATACCAGACTGAAGCACCTACGTCTTCAGGTGTACCTCACAGCGGCAGTATATACAGTAGAAAAAAAGTCATGGTAAACTTGAGTTTTTTGAAAAAAATTTGCATCAATTTGTGTGAGCTGTGCAAACTTAAAATTGGTGGTGAATGGGCATCAATTTTTAAATTTATTTTTTGAAGACCTGTTTCCGATATAGAACAATAACGTTCCCGAAACATGTGGGTAGAAGCGGAATTCCTGCATATAGGCTTATGACGTAGATGTACCATTTCGAGCGGTGGCAACGCCACTCCGCTCCTCGGAGAAGAAGGAAGATAACTCGGTTCCTGAACAGAGATCCATTGTTTTACTGTCAGTTTTTGGTTTATAAGCGTTGACGGTGACATTGCACCCAGGCTTTCGAAAATCTACTTGACTAGAGAAGTGAGATTAAGAACCGACACTTCTGTTTCTCGTGGTGAAAACAATGGAAACGAAACGCAAGTTTACAAGTTTTTTGCGAAACATCAAATTTACTTTTAATGTTTACTTTTTTCCAACACTCACGGTTTCGCCATTTTTTGTCGGTGTTTTTTTGTGAACAATGTGCTTTCGCGTCAAGAGTTTCTCGTACAAGTAGAAAAATTAACGGTACCCAGAGCTGAGACACTAGTACACTAGTGGTATAGTCTTTTCACTTTTTTCAACCCAAGATTCTTTGGCAGAGCAGCTTCTACGCCAGAGATAAAGGGTCTTGCATTTCAGTGTAGCGTAGCACTATTGGACAGACATGAGTCTATGTCTCTGAACATACTGGGCAGGTATGAGTGTATATCTCCCGGACGAAGTGGAAGCTTCCCTAGGTGTATTTTCTGAAACTTTTTATTTGAAAAATACCTAGACGCCTTTTCACTGTATAAAATGTACTCAAGCCATGTGCCCAAATCGGAAACAAGGGAATCTGTGTCAATATAAAATACAAGAAAAGCAACGTGATCACCAAACTTATTCGACAAACACTTCCCGCAAATGCACAGCAGGATAAAACTGAAAACGATTTTCGAAGCTGCATTTAGCGTTATGCTGGTTACGAAGCATTACGGTTTTTTTGCCATGGTCTACAAGACTGAGATGCTTTAGTACCAATTTTCAAGTTCTGACATGCATGCTCAAGTCTACACTTTCATCTGACATGAAGTCAGCTTTACGATCTTTATTTTTTTGAAACGCTGTTCATAGATCGCGGTTAAAAGGCGACTTTATTCTAAAATTTCTTCTTTTTCAGCAGAAATATACAGACTTTCACGAAAACATTCTGAAAGTAGCTACAAAGTTAGTTTTTTAAAATGTTGCAGATGTTTATTGTTTTATCACTTGCTTATCAGGTAAGTTTCTTTCAGCAATCGGCAATTACAACTTAAAAATCACGTTGAGGAAATGACATTTTTCGGCAGTAAATATATTTGAAAAGCGTTTTTCAAAAATTTCTCCAAAGTAACACAACAATGAAGCTTGGAAATCTTGTAAAGTCTTGCAAAAAAACAGTAATGCAAAAACCTATGACTTAATGAAATCGTTTATGATTTTATTTAAAATAAGCTTTATGATTTTGTTTAAATCATAGACTGTAGCTGCGTGATTGTTCCTTTTCAAGCTTTTTCGTAAAATTTCCTGCATTTCTGATTTTCAATGTATTGCTTTGCGTACCAACTTTTTATTCAAAGGCAATGATAACCACAACCACATATGGCAACTGGCACGTAACAATGATCTATCGGTGGGTTGGGCTGCGCATCGTACATCTTGCTAGTGATGCTTTTCTGCTTTTAAACCGATTTGTGAAAAACAATTTTAAAATCGGTGATGTTCCAGGTGATATCACAGTGCCCACACGAATGTGAGTGCAAGGACGAACCCAAGCAATGTCCACCCGGAGTCAGTCTGGTCACGGATGGATGCAATTGCTGCAAGGTGTGCGCCAGGCAAGCTGGACAGGAATGCAATGATGACGACTTGGTTTGCGACTCCCACCGTGGTTTGTTTTGCGACTTTTCCCGTGCACAAAAAGTTCAGGGAAGATGCAGAGGTTTGTCACCCGTGTGATCACATGCAATAGACAGTAAATCTGACAGAAACAAATGGTTTTAACAACATTTTGAAAATGTTAGTTATGTTTTCTGTGATTGTGGTAAAGTTCCAAACAGGCTGTTTTACCCAAAAAAGTTGTGCCATTAATATAAACAAAAATTTACTGACGACTTTTGAATAAGTTTCTTGAGCTGTGTTGTTAAACAACGTAAGGAAGCTCTAGGTTTTCTGTATGCTTTCAAGGAATCAGCCGTCTGTGCTCTGCTTTCATCTTTTTGTGGTGATTCAAATTTGCACATATCTACATTCAAGTACGTACTCTCCACAGTAGGCGTAAGCAAGGAATCGATCAGCAATATTTACGTGAAATCGATTTCCTATTAAAATTTTTCGGATCGATTCCTTGCCTACACCACTGCGGAGAGTACCTATCGTAAGGATGGTCAATCTTTCTGTTTGTGCAGTTGTTTCTTTTGTAGTTGCTTGAGGCTTGTCAAAAATTTATCAGTGTTTGTCTATAAATAGAAACTATTGATTTTGTATTTTATGCCGTTGCCCAAAGAACACTTTTGCTACATGAGAAAGTAGCTCTGAAGGTTGCCTCTGATGCAGTGAAACAAATGCGATATTACACGAGTTTAATATGTAGCACAAAGTGGAAGCCCATGCGACTACTACGGAGTGTCAATACCGAGTGGAGGAGTTTTTGAACCTTCATGCAAAATGAAGTGTTGGTGCTTGGATGACTCTATCGGTTGCGTGCCCATGTGCCCACACGAAGCACACAAGCCGGATCAATCTCTTTGTCCCAACGCTCGTCTGCGTCCTGTTGCGAACCAGTGTTGCGACGAATGGATTTGCGACACTCCGGAAGGTGGCCCTAAAGTGCTAGCTAATAGTGCCTTGTGGTCAGCCACGGGAGTAACCGGAGTCGGAGGGGGAAATGTCGACAGAGACTCCATGCTTCAGATGTACTCAGGCGTCGATTCCTTGTCACTAAATGCCGTCGCTGATGAATACTATGAAGAAGAGAGCATTACCGACATAGATCAAGAATTGTTTAACCAGCTTCGTGTTGCTGAACGACGAAATGAAAAATTTTGGATTGAAAACGAATTTCCGGGTAGGAATACCATGTTTTTTCTACCTTCTTGGACCGCGGTGTTTAGAAAAAAATATTGTTTAAATACTGTAAACGGTAACCGCATTTTGCTTCAATTGAAGGTAATTTAGTTTTAAAGAAGGCTTGGTTTGCCATTCTTTTCATCAGAATCGGTTTGGTGAGAAAATCTACAAAAATTTAAAATTTTTGCTGCAAAACTGCGGCACTGAAAATTTACAATATTGCTACCGCCATTTATGCAGCTTCTTGTGACTTTATTTTCTACCACAACAGAAACACTTGAAAGTTATGTACAGAACACACCCTTTTTCAAAACTAGACGTTAGGCCCTACATGATACTTCCGGAAAATTTAAGAGTTTTTGTTCCTAGCTTGATATCACAACTACAATCTTACAAGCAACATCTTCCCAATCCATATCTGGTATTTTAATTTTTTAGATTTTAAATGCGCAATGAGCATAAAGCGCAGATGATCTACACATGGATTTCCAATGTTGACCATCTCTGGTGTGCCAAGAGTTTTTCTTCCCCAGCGCTTAACTTTTTACTGTTAATGCAGACCCTTCCGTTGCAAGAGTTCAGCAACCAAATCCGAACTGCCAACCAAAGACATCGTCTTGGAGTTCCTGCTCGAAAACTTGCGGTCTTGGCGTTTCCACCAGGGTCAGCAACATAAACAGAAGATGTGTTCTGAACAGAGAGACAAGGCTTTGCTTTCTTCGGCAGTGCAACCATCGATATCTCCCCTTGCACGTAAGTTAATCAGCACCTCATTTTTCTATCACGCTTGTTGTGATGCCTGCAGCCTGCATTGATCGCTTTTGGGAAATCGACCGGAGGCACAATTGACGGCGCAGTCGCATTTTAAGCAAGGGCAGCTAAATCTTTACCAAATAAAATCAAGAGCAAGATGTAATAGTGTCAGGTTAATTTTCATAAGCTATGAAACAATATAACGCCACCATTTTGTCTGTGGATTTAACCCGAGAACCTTGATGGCATTTATTGAATACCACCCATCTTGATCACTTTAGAGCAGAGGCCTCCAAACTACAGCCCGCGGGCCAAATTCAGCCCGCGAAACCATTTCATCCGGCGTGCGAAGCTATTTTGTCAATAATGAAAGAATAATATATATATATATATAAGAAAAACTCGTTGATTTTGTAGAATGTAACATATCCCGAAACAATCCCATTACGTAAGATGTCCGGCCCTCGAAGTGCTGTGTAATAGCTCATGTGGCCCTCGGACTAAAAAGTTTGGAGAACCCTACTTTACAGTATCTGCCATTTAGAAAGGCCTCAGGTTTATTTAGTTTGTAAATTCAAACCTTTACAAACTTTTACAAACTTAAGGCATTTCAAAATGGCAACTTTATGAATTGTTATATCGTATGATAAAGGGTTACTCAGAAATAGGAAAAGTGTCCAGTTACAACTTCAAAGTAATAACCGGTACAACATACATTCCACCTCAGCACAGCCCGAATCAAAGCAGATTTTTCTGCAGTTACTTTTAGATTTGTGGTTTGCCGCATTCATTCAGAAAAGCATCGCAAACACTTTCGCAAAGAATATTTTTGAATTTATATGAGTATTTGCAAATGAATTCGGTTCACGTAAAGGCAATCGACGACAAGTCGAAGTTAAAATCAAACGTCTTGTCGATTACCAGCGGCACGGCAAAAACGCAAGCGATATAATCTCAAGATATTTTCAACCGCCAGGGAAACCGAAAATGCACGCGACAAAGGAGAGAGCGTCAAAGAACTCGAATCACCTATGCTGGATGTGACAGCGCCAGAAGCTTTAAGCCTCTTTACTGCGGGGAGTGTCGCGAGACCGACAGGTATGAAACGCTTGCTTTTCAAAATCTAACTCACTAAATGACTTTTTACAAAATAGCTCAGGCAGCGCCCTCCCACATTGTTGTTGTCCTTGTTCAAAAGCGTTGAGTTCAAAAACTTAAAAAAAACACCTGGAATATTTGCAGCTGTTGCTAAAAATATACTGCCTCCTCACTTAAAGAAAACTTGTGTTTTTATCAAATATATAATTGAGCAGCCAGTCGGTCGGTCTTACTTTTTCAAGTAAATCCCTTACATAAAACGAAGGAAGAAATCAAGCAGTGATGGTATGGAACAAAAGTAAGGTGCTGAAAAACAAGGTAGCTTACTTGTTGCGCACTGGCCACTTTGTTTTTGTTTAAAACAGTGATCACTGGAGACGTCACGACTGTGTCTTATTCATAGAATGCGCCATTTTACTCTGCTCCCTTTCCTTCCATAACGCACTTTTGCGACCAGAACACCCACAACCTGAAAGCAGCACTTTAAAAAATTAACCTTTTATCTGTTTGGAATCAAAGTGCGACATTGTAAGCAAGTGTATTTTTCCAATTTCTTTTGTAAAAACTTCAATTTTTGTCATAACCTTTTCTGTCCAACATTTTCTACGTAGGCGTTTGGTCGATTGAAAATGCTTTGCATGCAGGTGCTGTGCACCGAGATCGACACGTACTACGATCATGAAATTTATTTGCCCGGATGGAGAAATGTTTCGCAAAAATTTGATGGTCATCAAAAGCTGCCGTTGCCGTAAAAATTGCTCGACAAGAAAGAATCTCTCTCTCGGTAGAGGACAAGATTTTTCAGAGATATAACCCTGATCAATCCAGATCAAACCGGACTGCTGAATGTGCAACTGACGAATTTGTGCTTTTCAAGTTGCGTCGTTTCACAAACAAAAATTAAGCTGCTGATTAAATCGATGTAAATTTTTTAACTGCTATGGAGAGTAGCCTTGTCTGAAATTTCAAAACTAAAAGCTTTCTGAAAAGGGTTTTCAACTGAAAGGGTGTAATTTTCTGTTTTATGTAATCATGGGGGAATGCCGTTGAAGACGTAACACGCGCGTTTGTAAAAAATTTTATCTTTGTAGAAAACAGCTGTATTCTGCAGTAAAAGTTTTGCATCTTGCTATTTTATATTAGTTTGTCATCGAACTTTACTAAATTTGCATCTATTTGCTTTTAAGCTGAAAGCGTTATGCGCGTTTTGTATTTTTCTATTTATTAAAAGTTTCCTTATCTTCTTTGCGGTTGTTTACAAGTTCACATGTTTCATTTTGTCCAGGTCATGTGTTATTGACAGACAAAAAAATAAGTGTTGCTGTTTTCTGTGAAACATTCTAGATTTTTGCTCAGTAATGAAATTCCTTCTTTTGGAGCAAAGCAATGACACGTGTGCATACCATTGCTTGGTGAATACCCTCTTGTATACGACAAAGAGCATGCGTTCTAACATTGTATTCGCGAATGAAGTGGCTATAACGTGCTTACCCGCCAGAATGTTGTTGGAGTTTTTATGTATTTACGCTGTTTGAAGATTGCTTTTTAATAAAACAAAATTTTGAAGTTTTCCAGCACGCAGAACAAGCTTTGCTTACAGACAATAATTTTTCATTCTATTAGTCATCTGTCATCTACAAAGCCAAACTTATTATCATTAATGAACAAACGAGTTAATTCAATCCCGGTCTTTTGAAGCTAAGCTCAGAATAAAGCTCTTTGTTTTTTTTATTTGTCATAGAATTCCTCCTTAGAATCTTACTTGAATTAACCGCTTTTTGTACTTATATCCTGTCGTTTAAGGGAAGTTGCCGCACACAGCAGAATATGGATCAAGGGTTTCCACTCAACGGGTTTTCACCTCACAGTAGGTATTTTTGGACTTTGTAGGATGTAAGGAATTCCTAAGGGATTTTTCATGTGTTGGGAGGGGATGTTTATGAGGCATAACGTAGTTTGTACAGAAAATTTAGATTGGCATATTATGTCATACATTTTGTCTTTCAAATAAAAATGATGACATTTGGTTTCTAGGTAATTATGTATGTAATAATTGGCGTGCAGGTAACCCAACTTTAACGTGTTTGACACAAACTTACGCGGCGGGCCTGTTCACACATGCTTACCTGATGCGCTAGTGGTCCCAAGAACGGATCCAGGAGGGGGTCGATTGAGGCGATCGCTCCCATAAAACCTACAAAAGTAACATTATTCACCATAATTTTGTACAAATCAGAAAACATTCGCGATACAAGGCTATTTTGTCGTCCACTGTTTTGTCACTGCAGCGTTGTGAAGTGCACTTCATCTTTTTTACAGTGGCAAAGCTGGTATGAGACTTGACTACCAAATATTACTGAAATCGCTCCACTTAACCTCACTGGCTGGATCCGCACTTGAGTGGTCCTCCCTGGCTGGCCACAATTAATATTCATGGTTGCCGGCTAAAGACACGGGTTTCATTTCAAAAGCGCGGCCAGAAACTCTGACGGACATCCTTTCTTCGTGGAGCGTAGCCTGCCTCACTTCAAGAAAGAAACAAACTTAGAAGGGCTGATTATCGTTCTGGTTTACTAATGTCGCAAAGGACAGTACGGACACTAAGCACGTTTTAATTTTGTTTTCGTAGATAGACTTAAATGTCTTTGCAATTGCTTTCCATTTTCAAATGTTTTTTTCGTTTCACTGTAAGGCCTTAGTTTTTCGATTTGGTCATGCCTACAGGTACTTCGAAACAGACACCACAGCAGTAGCCTGCAGCATAGGAAAACCTTTTCAAAGATCAATCTGAACAAAACCAAACTTTGGAATTGTTTAACATACTGCTCTTAAGGCAATTGCAAAGGTGGGTAAGAAGTTTCCAGTCGACTTCAACATCACACCCATATTGACCCACCTTGATGTGAATGCTGGAAAGACTAATACAAATAAAAACAAGATATCTGTAGCAGATCGTAGCCATGCAGATTGAAGGGAAAAAGAAGTTGAAAGCTAAGAAAAAATGTTATTTGAAAACTGCTTCACCGATACATCTCGTTCTTGCATTCCTCTTATTCAAAAACTACAAGCATTCACAAACCAGAATTTTGTGCAAGGATTGTGTTTTTGTACATGTTTGCAACCTGGAAATTCAAGCAATGAAACATCTGTTTTGGAAAAACTTTGAATTACGCTTCTGGTTATTTAAATTACCAAGTTAGAAAACAATTCATTAACAAGGTGACGGTTTTTCCTCAAATTACCTTTTTGGCCAATAACAGGATAAATTGTGACAATGCAAAAATGTAACGTTTAGAAATCACTTTTTTCTAACGCCAATTTTAGAACCTTTTCCATGATTAAAAATAAAAGCACCATTAATTATAAAAATATTTTTCCGTTCATTAATAGAAATATATTTTAGAAAATATTACTTTCATTTCAATTTTTCAATTCTACTAGTTGAACAGTTTCAAAGGCTTCTAATCTTTTGTCAGTTTTAACTTTCATTTTTATCTAGGCCACTTCGTCCTTATATACGCCTTTTCAGATCGTGTATTTAGAGTAAGTTCATTTTGTGAACTTAAATACACGGTTTGGAATTATTTCTAACATTTGTAAATAGTGTACTTGATATACGCCTTTCTACATCATGTACTTTAAGTTCAGTCATTAACACGACATCTTGAGAAACGCTGCCGTTACATTTCAAAAAATTGATGATTAAAAGATAAGCGTTGACATTTTTAACTAGAAGAGCTCTTTTATTGCTTGATTGTGTTTTCAGCAAGAAGCAAGTTTTTTTCATTGCAAAGATGTGTTATTCTTGAACAGCATTAGCTAGCCTGCTGTGGATCAATACAGTGTCAGTGCAGGAAGCAGCAAAACATGCGTTTTGATACTTACAGTGCATGTTCTGTGTTGTTTGATTTTTTACCTTTTTTGGAACATCTGTGTTTACTTTTTTACATTTCTGAAAATATGACTGTGTACTAGCAGGTTGTGCTAAAAAGAAATCCTACCGCGGGTGATCAAATTGTTATTGAATGGTACTCACGAAAAATATGCAGAGACATGTAGGGGTTTTTGAAGTGTATATGCAAGTAAAAACAAAAGTGTGAGTGGCAACACTGACGTGGATTTTGTTGCATCTGCAAAACAGTGGTTGACTTTTTCGTGGTCGGAAGCAAGCCCACAGGTTGCCATCACATCTGATCAGTAGGAAAATTGTAAAACTAATCTGAATACGCCCAGTGAGCAGAAATAGCAATCTTACAACATTAGAATTGGAGATTTTTTGATAATGTGAACAAAATCTTTCCATCTGCTTGGAGTAACAATGCTGATCAACAAGTGCGCATGCCATTTTGCATCGGGCACTTGCCGAACCGTGTCCGGCGGCAATTTTGTGCCTTCAAGTGTGTATACCGCTACAACCACAAGACATCTCATGCGTTTTGCGCACGCTGCAGTGATCCTGTTAGGCCACGCTATGATCCTGTCAGGCCATTTCTCTCATCCAACCAAACACTTTCTTAATGATGCGTCACACACAGATGCATGAACAAACGAAATCAATTTTTCGACGTCAGTAAACAGCTGAGATTTCCTTGATTGACGCACCCGCCACCATTTCATAATGGAAAATCCGCTAAGGAAACAAAGAGACATTCAAAAAACAAACTTATCTTGGCAGTTTTAGACAGACGGAGGATGCTGCAAATATGGTATCAAGTTCTGCATTAGTTTCGTTCGTTAAAAACAGTTGATGAAATGCCAACAGCTGGCACGCGTGATTTCCTGTTTTCAACGTTTGTCGATTTTGCAAAGTAGGTTCGCTGTAGCGACTGGTGACGTTGCAGCGCGGTCAGTTTTGGCTGTGTGCACTAAGGCATTGAGTCACATTTATGATGACATTGGCTGGGTATGGGTAAAGATAAATAGACAGAAGCTGAGAAAAAGGGTTGACCTGCTGACAGACTTAATTGCATCTAGTTATCCAAACATTTACTCACACCGAAGATGATTCATCCATTCCCCAGTATAGATAGATGGAACAGAACAAACTTGAATGTGCGAATACTGTAGACAGTAATAATGAGTATCAATTCTACAACCCACAGATGAACACTTCTGTCCACAGCCAATGAATCAATATTAATTTTTGAAGAGTTACAGACAATGGGCAGACAAAAGACTTGTTTCATTTTTTACTTCTGTTCATTTATATTGACCCTCAACCTGCAAGCAAAAAGCCAAAGTTGATATAATCACCTTGCAAAGGATTAGCTCAACCGCTTTCACGTGAGCACATCTGCAAAGATCTACACAGAAAACATTTAAATGAATACATCTGTAAGTGAATACACCCACAAGGTCTACAAACAAAACAGCAAATACTTTGAGGCAGGTAGAAATACCTTCCTGTTTCTTTGTTGTCAAGAAGTTAAAAAATGAGTAACAACTGCATCATATCTTGTGTTTACTTGAATATTCCACTTTTCCTGCATGAAATGGCCACATGCCACTACCACATGTCACTACCACATGCCACTACCACATGAAATTTCTTGTGTGAAAATAAATTCTCACACTTTCTTGCGTGACATAAACTGCGGCATGGCTATGCATGGTATACTTTCCACTTTTCGGTCGAGAAATAGATTGATGGGGCATGGCCACAGAAACGGGTAGCAACACTCCTTGGCCAAGAATGTTGACCTCAGCGTTCCCGCAAGAGGCACATTTCAGACTTCTACTTGACGTCAATTGCTGTCAAGGAAATAAGTAAATAAAAGACATTGCACTGCCTGAAAAGGTTTTTGTTTAGTTTGGCAGGGTTGGCGCAAACTTGAAAGATTAGACGTTTACAGAGATCACTCAAAAAGAAATCCTTGGATTCACAAAACCATGTGCAAGTTCCAATTTACGAACCACAAAAAACGAAATACCGACGTGAAATCCGGCGAATAAGAAGACTGACGCATCGACAGATAATTCTAACAGGAGGTACGCAAGATTAACAGCTCGCCAAACAATAAATCTTAAAAAGTGCATTTGACTTTGGTTGCTAGTTTATACGTCGAAATCCTTTCATGACATCGGTTTAAGTTCTGGCCTGCTTTATAATGATCCAGATACGTTTTATCAACATTTACCCTGACGATGCAGGAACCGTTGTACGAGTACATAGCTCTCACTTTCTTCTCTACGCCGAATCTTAGATTGTATTGTATAAATGTACATAAGTGATTGTATCGTACAACGTCTTCACTCCCACACGCAACGCAGGAGACCCAAGCATGCATCGCAGCAACAAGGAACACACAAGTACGTGAAAGAACACGAAGATAAATATGTGGCGGCAACAGAAAAGCATACGTTTAAAGGGCGCTAACACGATTATTGATGAAACATGAGCATATGGATATGTGGGACTAGTAAAGAGCACACGCATTGATGGCGTCAACACAGTTGCTCCAATGTTCAGCACCGTTGCATAATTCTGCGATGACTTCCAAGTAAACCGATTGATAACATGCATGGGGGATTGGGAGGCTGCGAAGGACCAGGGGTCATTTGGGCTGCAGTAGACAAGTGTATTCCAATTTGCATGAAGAAAGTAGGTACTGATTTAAAGCGTTTTTTTAATTTGTTCAAAATGTGGAACTTTACTGTTAATAAAGTTCCGCTTTCTTCCAGAACACAGGTACCATGACACCTTTCGATCCTAAAATTTCAGGTAACGTGTTCTTTTTCTGTATCATAAACTTATGCGAGGAAATGTCGCGGGTAATTTATTTGTAAATAATGTGGGTTTTTATCGGTTATCGGTCATGGCGCACGAGAAACAACGAAGGCGACAAGGCAGCAAATCAGAAACGACAGGATTTTAACAACGTAGGACAAACCCTCTGCTATTGGATCAAATTATTCAGCGCAGTTTAACTCAAAACTTGAGAGCAAACTTGTAAATTCTGGTGGAGGACCAATGTAACCTCGATCAATGTACCTTTGTCGAAATAGGAAGTTTCTTGCTGAATTACGTGTGGTTTCTCTTTTGAGACACAAGCATCAAGCACATTTTAGACAAGCATATTATAACATAACACGGGTGTTTTCGAAGTTAGTTATACTGTATATGACAATATTGCCCTTTCAAGTGCAGTGCTATGACTTGTCGGTTGCCACCTCATGTACAACCGTAACTACAAGTAATGAAGGTAGCAGTTACTGAGTAAAGCAGAGCTGTTGTGGAAACTGTTACAAATGTTGTTTCAAAACTAGTGCTTCAAGCATTACCAACATGATACTTCTATTTCGGCGGTGATCACTGAGAAACGAAACATAAAAAGCTTATTTTCAAATTTGTGATGGAGGTTGCCATGACACGTTCTAAACCCACTGAAGGCAATGACGAAATTCTCGACAAAAAAAGCTTTGTGAATAGAAAGAAAAGAACTTGAGATTTTTTAAATTAAATCTGCCAAATTCTGAAACCCTGTTAAAGCAAAGCCTCGGATTTATTGAAGGAGTGTTGGATTTGCCATCACCTTCTATCCGTGCGATGTGACTGCCATGTTTGATTTTAACTTAGCGCCATTGTCTTCGTGCTCGTCACGTGTTAATAAACGCGTATCAACTTCCCCCACCCACCTGATAATACCAAAAGAAATGACAATGTGCTTAGCCTAAAAAGATAAAAATTGTACTACTTTTAAATTCTTTTATATAGAAGTGATCCGCGCACGTCATGAATTGAGCCAAAAACGTCATTTGTCGACATTGCAAGCAAATCACCTAATCTAGGCGATTTAGGCGAAATCAGACTCTGCTGATTCGCAACTCGGGCGTGCATGTAGTCTGCCATAAAAGACAGATCAGGCAGCACTGAACACGAAAAAAGTTAAAATGTTCAAACGATTGTCGTAAAACAATTCAAACATCTGTTCGAAGAAGAAAGGGATGCAAACAACATCACGAATGACGCGTATGTACTGAACCACTTCCATCTTTCTGATGTAGTGTACACTAAGAAAATTGCCTTAGCGCAGTATTTCCCAGTCTTTTTCTTACGTAGCACAAGTTTTTAATAAAAATGGCGTTGCATGTTATATCGTTTGAATCAGATACATTGCCTTTAATACAAGTCAGTTACCAAAGAAACGCATCTTCATGAATCTATTTGAATAAGAGCTGATGATGCCCACTTTCGTAGGCGAAATATATATCTGTAAGATATTAGTGTCTGATTCTTTGCTGTGCGAGGATTCCTTTCGATAGACAGTCTTCTTCTAAAGCACCAGTTCATACTGAAATGTACTTTAGTGGAGCTCAACACACCGAAGCACTCTTTACTTCTCCTGTGCGATGAAGCAAGCTCTCAATTCAATACATTGATATAGGCTAACATTATTTAACTTTTAAAACACAAGTGTTGTAAATACTTCTTAACTAGTTTCGTGACCCACTCGTAAACTGCCCCATGGCCAAAGTGTGCTATGGCCAAGTGGTTGGCAAACACTCCTCCAGTATGCAAAGGGCAAGGGAAAAGAACGATCTGACGAGAGCAAAGGTAGTATCAAGCGGATGATCTTCAACTGTTTTTGTGTTATTTATGCTTGACATGAAAATGCAGCAGTCGTTTACTTCTGTGACGTGTGCAGTGATTTCTAATCAAGCAAAACTTTTGATAACAGCAAGCAGTTGCTTTTTAGAGCAAAAATTTGAAGCCAAAGGTGGTGTTAAATTTTGATGCACTTCTATGTTTTCTTAAGATATGTCGTCACTGGTCGGCGAAACAAAATTGCAAATCTAACGAGCTTTCGAATCTCGTTAAATTTTTCTTTAAGAATGCCAGTGATAAACTGTGAAACGTCACCGATTTGAAAACAGAAGTCAAACACATCCAAAGAAAACTAAAAATATAGTAACAGAGCCAACTTTTAGGTACAATTGACAAAGCCTTGTGTGTGAAAATGAAAAGAGAAAATGTCAAAAAATATGGCCTTCTTATTGTGGCTTTGCATTTCTGCAGAAGACAAAATAAAGAATGGAAAACCGATCAGGATGCAGACCTCGAATAAACTGGAAAAACGTTTTTGAAAACGCTTAACAGCTTTCAATTGATAAAAGTATCATTGTGTATTTTAATCTGACCGCTCATCTCCTACCTAGACAAAATTTTACCAGACCAACGATCTCAATGTCTACTGCATTTGTGATGCGTAAAGGCAAAAAAGATTATGCCAGCCAGGTTCTTGAGCGGTTTGTGCTCAGTGAACCTTGATAAAAGGTTACGTTTTTTCGTGATGACACAATAAATTATGCCAATTTCCTTGCGCCCTGTCAAAACATTGTGCAGCGAATTGCAGGTTTGGTCTGCTAAAGAGAGGTGACCGTGAAACGGCAGAGTTTCACCGGTTCTACACGTGCGCATTGGAATCCCGATCTGTTCCGAGATAGAGTCGCATGGCCTCCTTGGTCATGCAGACGGCATATGAAAAACCTTTACAAAATTTAGTAGCAAAATAAAGACGACATGGGTTAGCAGAAGTGCAGTGACGCAATCATCCAGTAGACTTGCTTCTGAGTCAAGCTCCTGCCAAAAGAATTTGCATCTTGGGCAAATGCAAAATATTCTTCGCTCAAAGAAAATTGGTAATAACTTTAACTTTTACTAGTAGGAACACATTTGTGTCAAATTAAAACGTGTTAATTGGACTAATGCATTGCAAAAATAATTTTAAACAACAACCAAGTCACTGTTTTATGTTCTTGCACTTAACTCCAGGACTTATGCTAATCATGACCTGATAGCTGCCGGAACCTCAAAGACGAAACAATTCAAAAACTTTGCCAATAAGGCTCTTCAAAATTTTGTCTGAATCTCTATGTGCTCCTAAAATGATTAACGTAACGTAATGGAGTTGTCATAAATTGTTTTGACCGAATGGACTCTTAAGCTCATAAGAATATGGCCTAACTTCGAACTTCGACTTAAAAATTAATAAACATGCACTTGTGGGCCGCTTAGCTGCGCTATGCTCTCTCCAGAGTATGCTGTTAGCTTCGTTTACTCAAACTGAATATCGGCAGTGAATCCGCTCTGCATACGTCAAGCTTTACAAATATAAAGTTTTGCTGCACTTTTGCGTTTGAAAATTTCACCAGCGCTTCAGTCAACTTGTCAGGGATTTTTCATTAGAGAAAGTAACAAACAGAGAAGTAGAACCATACACTGCAGGCTTCGTTTTTCTTCCTTTCGATGGATTCGCCTGTTGGTGATGTATTAGCAAATTACCGCTCGCTGCTTTGAATTTAAAAATTGAACGTTTCGTCACTCTTTTCACAAAGGCCTACAGTCTAAATTATCGGTTTAGGTGTTGTTTTCTGGGCAGTTTTGAATGTTCACCTTAGATGTGTGTCTTCAGTCTTCAGCCAAGGACTGTTAATACTGTTGCGCCTGTTGCTCAAGCACTGTGAACAGACATTATAGTGGCATTGGTATTGCATGAAAAGTGTCAGATATTGGTTAAAACAGAAAAAAATACTTGCTCCGCACTGTGCAATATGTCTCAAATCATTCGACTTGAGCATTACGTAGTGCGCACACCGCTAAGAAGAAAATAGAAAGTTTACATTGTTGGCTGACATGGCCATTACTAATAGATTCCCTTTACCTTGGTGCAAGACTAACGCAACGTCGATTTAAACGACTGTGTAGCTTTGCGGAACACCAATATTTCATTTTTATCTTATTGTTTGGTTCTGCAAGTGTGAGCACAATCAATGTGTGGTTTCCTGAGATGTATTCGAGGGATAATGGAGGAAACCTCTTCATTCCACCGTGCATAGCGTGCCTTTACTTTCGATGTGATACCATCATATCGGCGCTTGTGTTGTCGTTTTAGTGGAATTCTCATGAAAAAGTTTTAACTATCTTTACTGTAACAAACAATGCCTTTCTTTATAAGAAAAATCGTTTATGTATTCCTTTTCTGGCACTGGACATGCTCCATAAAAGCCTGCGAATATTACCGTAAATAACAAACATGCTTTGAAATACCTAAAAGAAGACAGCAATTCTTTTACACTCAGTGCCCTGTTGCTCAAAACACTTGAAATAGAAAGTATTTTCGTAATTGTCTTCTTGTGCTGGGCATTTAACCACAGAAACCCAACACTCATAGCTGCTGATAACGAATTAATCCAAAAACTTGTTTCGGGGAAAGAGTTGTCATGGAAAAGTCGTCGCAAAAAGATCGCGTACGCTCTAAACTTCGTTGTCCCGAGAAACTCAGTGCCTTCCCAGATCACGGATAAACGAAATGCGTCAGCTCTTACCGCAGCCCTTGATTCCGCTAAATTCCAGGTGTCTTTACTCAGATGACTCATTTTCGTATCGACTTGGGCGCTAGTCGTTTTGCACAGTCCGGACCCGATTGCCCCATGCAGGGTGTACAGGGGTTCATGCAGAGATTCTGTTTAATGCGTAACATCAAAGTCGTTTTATCTAAATCTCATCCTTTAAAAAATTTCTCATTACAGATCAAGCGGTTCTCATTACATTTTCCATACAGGTGCAGATAGCTCAGTTTTATTGGTGCGTACAATATTTCTGCTTTGTCATTTGCGAAACACGCAACTTTGCCAAATGATGAAACGGTGATGTGTGTGAACCTTATGCATAGCGATATGTGACGACTTTTGAGACCCTTTCATTTTTTATTGGTGTAAACGTGCTTCAACAGTTTAGCGTATGTAGGAGATCAGTAGGAGCATACCCGTAATTATTTGCATGATCACTTGTATTTCGACAGTTTTGTAAATTTCCAGAAATGTTTTTCAAATTGGTCTTTGTTGTTAACATCGGGATCAGTACACGTAAATACAATTACGTGACGTCACTTCGTTCTGTGATTTTATGTTAATGCAGAAAAAGAGCTTTAGACTTCAATGCGAAAGTCTCACTGAACACGCACCGTGAGGTGCTATACACCGGTGGCTTACTTACTTTCCCAAGAAAATGCCTGCGGCTTCATAATTGTCCTTTTGTAACAAATTGAAGGAAATCCACCAGGTGTTTTCTTTTTTCAGTCAGCATACTAAACAATTATCCAAACTCAAAGTTTACAAGATAAAAAATCACTTCAAAAAACGAATTCACTGTGTGTCACTTGAAGTGTTGAATTACGATGAACTTTAGGCTAGTTCTATCGTCAAAAATGTCTTCCACTGTTGCACGTTCAATTCTTTTCTCCACAGCTTAAAATATCTACATACAGGTATGATTAAGATTAGGCGATTCCAGTAGTTTGGAGATTCTGGTTAGTGACACAAAAAACTTCGCTTGTAAGTGAAACGTCATCGGTGGACACGTCAATGTCTTTAAATGATTTGATGAATTTGAAAACGTGCCAGTTCTGTGACTCTCAGGCTAAAACTTAAGGGAAGGCTGGCTTACCTGTAGCCGCACTCTGTGACCAGTTATTATGCATGTAGTTATTGAAGTTGCATCTTAGAAGCCAAACTACCTAATGGTATGAACCAAGCATTAGGCCTATTTAAATGTTGTTTTACTCAAAGATAAATAATATTTTCCGAAAAACGACCAGCGATAATGTAGCCTATAAATGAAATGGATACAAAAAAATTTCTTTACCGTTCTGTTCATACTATACGGTTTGAAAATCTGGACATAGGTTCTCAAAGATGTCATCAAATAACATGAAAGGCTTTCGCGCAAAAACAGTGATTTCACTTGTTTTTCAAAGTTTTTTCAGTGGTTTTCTTGAGCTTATCTATAAACTTAGGGTTTTAGTTTCTTGTATTTATGTACAACCATGTCGTCACACATCTCTTTTGTAACAGTCTAAAATGACGTATTTCAGTTTGGTGTGGAGGTAAATGTTAGTCCTTCGCAAAACGTGATGCTTGAAGTTCAATGAAATGCAACATGAAGGTCAACAGATCGACGATATTTCTTACGTTCGAAATATTTCCTTAAAAATGTGCCGCACCCTGTACGCAAACATACTGCGGTGTAGTGCATGTTTAAAGCTAAATCACCACGGCACACCACTGTGGCTCACTCTATTTTGGAAACTACTGGGCTTATACATGCACTCAAAATTCGCAAGTCAGGCAGTTTGTTTTCAAGGGGCGCTTGAAGTGAGACGAAATGTGATTGTTTTGAGTCTCTTCACGCTGCCGCGGCTTGTGTAGAAGTTTCAAGCCATGGTTTCTCGTCGCTTGCTCCTTGCAACTCTTACAAATCTCAGGTGCTAGTGTCTTTCAGACATGGGTGGAGGGGGCAAAAATTTGGAGGGGCTATAGCGTTTTGCCCAGAAAAAATGTTAATGCCCAATTGGTATATTTTTCAAAAAATTTTACAATTCAACTTCTCTAAGTTATAAAAAGTCGCATCTAATGCAATTTTCACTACATTAATACCAGGAAAATGGTTAAGTTGACAAAAACGTTTGTTTATAAAGATTACAATTTAAGAAGATTTCGATACAAAATATTTTTTCGTATTTGAAATGATTTTTGTGTGAAAGCAAAATAGTTGGGGGCTTCATCCCTCCTTCCTCTTGCCCCCTATGCCTATATCTTCAGACAACCCTCCAACCAGAGTTGGGGGTAGTGAAAAATGTATGGCTCTGTTGCGTTTTTACCAACCAGATATTAAATTACCGTTGAAGCTGTCAATGCACCTTGCACAATAAAAAATATTTCAAAAACTTAATTTGATTTTGGTGACGGCAATTGGCAGCAGGTCGAAGCCTTAAATTTTCTTCTTGCCAAGGCGGCTGGGGTGAACGCTCTTTGCTCAAGGAGCGCTACGGCGATTCACCCAGTGGCCGTGGATCGAACACCCAAGCTTCCAGTTGAGAGGTGGACACTTCATCTCTGAGCTACTGCCGCCCCCGTAAAGAAAGCTATGATGGAAACAAAACCTTCAGTAAAATGTGTCGGAGAATTCCATGTGCACTCTGTTTAACGCAGTAGTGGATATAGACTTGGTGTTTGGAGGAAGTAGCAAAACAGACCCAGAATTACATTACAAATTTTGAAGATTTTTTTAACAATGCGTAGTTATGCAATTACTCAATCTCCAGAAAAACCTTCGTTCCATAATTTGAATAGCGTACTAGTGCAACACGGTAGCTTCCGTAATTTTATTGAACCGAAAAGTGAAAAGGAAGAAGAAGTCATACATTTTTTCCGATCAGAAATATTACTAAACAGCCCCCTCATTACCCTGTCTGCCCTGTTGTTTCTTTTCTTGGGCCTGAAATTTTTCAAACACTGTCCTTATCCACATGTGACGCACCTTGAAAGGTTGAAGAAGGTATCCCTCTATACATAGGGCACCGTGAACGTTTTGGGGAGAAATTACAAACCCCGGGATTTGCCGCTAGTGTTGCACTGAATGTAGGGGCGTACCCAGGTTAGGTGGCGCCCGGGGCAAGAAACAAGTTTGGCGCCCCTTGGGAGCGAATGTACCGTATTGAAGAAAGTGCTTGCGACATTGTTGGGACTTTCAGCGCCCCCCAGTAATTCGGCGCCCGGGACATTGTTCCCTTGCCCCTGATTCAATGGAATGATGCTCTCTTTTAAATTTAAGCACGAGCAAACTTTTGCAGATGAATAACATTACCCGATCTTCTCTACAAAACCAAATTGACGCAGTCATTTTAATCTTGAATAAATTACCAGAGACAGGATATTTGTCAGTTGTTTATCAAACTGACATCATGCAAACAAAGCATGATTTTCTTCCTGCAACCGCCCACAAAATTTATAAAACTAAAAACGTTTGTTACCACGTAACGCCTGATAAGAAAGTCCGACATAAATGAAGATGAAAGATTCGCAGTAGATTTCAAACAGGTCGCAACTGATTTAGGGATCAATTCCGTGAACCAATGCTATGTTAAAAGTATTGCAACTATGCTTCTTTATGTCTTTTTTCTGAAACAGAGCAAACGTACTTTCAATGACCAGGATGAATGCTTATGTAAGGAGTTCCTATATGGGACTAGCGGAAAAAATGATTGATATTTATGCTTCTAAACTAATGATTGAAACTCAACTATTTGTCAATATCTTTGAACCAGAGAGAAAGCCTGAAATTGCCTTGAATTTCCATCAAACCTTTTGCACAAGCCGATGTTCTTCTAGCCGAATTTAGTTTTCACATATGTGTGACTGTCACATGTTCAATATGTGTTACCTATAGTGTCGAGATAAACTTGAGCAAGGGACAACTCCTCAAAAATTTATAAAATCCGACAAAGCTGATGACAAAGAAAGCAACATTTTGACAGTTTCTTCCATTAAGAGAAAAGAAGTTGGGAATATATAATGAATTAAAACTGTTTCAGTATTTACTCTTTTTTGACACTCTTCTCCGTAGAATAAAATTTTCTCATGTTTTTGTTCACCCGAATTGAGCAAAAAACTACCAAAACATGAGAAATGCAGCCATCAAATGATTCTTTGTTCAGACTTGTTTTTCTCACATTTGCTGCGTCTTTTTCAAGCATATTTCTTGTTTTTCTGTGATAATAGTCTTAGTAGTTCGTTGCTAAAACGTAAAATTATAATTTTTTTCTCTTGAAGCTCTTACTCTGTGAAATAAAAGCCGACTTCCAGAGAAGTTTATTTTCGTTTTGACGCTTGATCGAAGATGACTTCATTGTTGTCCTCGCTGTTGATTTTCGGAAGGGAGGAAATTCTTTTTAGGCTGGAGCGACCCTGTTTCGTAAAAAGGCGATTGTAGCCTGCCTTATACAATGAATATGATCAAAGTTTTTAGGTCCCTGCTGATGCCATGGTATAGACAGGTTTTCTTATTTTGCAAAGTTTGTACTTTTCAAACACGTTAACAGTCTTCGAACTTGGGTAAAAATTAACGTCATCGGACTCCCTGCTTTTTTTGAAGGACAACCTTCACCTTTAGATGAATCTTCATTGTTTCATTCACAAAAGTGCGAGTTTAACGATGAAAAGAAAAATGAACTGCTTGCGCGATAAGTCAAATGAGCAAGGCAAACGATGTAATACTTGAACCCGAATTGCAATAGGCAAGTACTGCTGGCCACACCCACGGGGAAGCGACCTACAGGTTGACCAAGGGCCAGGTGGCGTGATTACATCTCCGACCTTGCTTGTCTCGTCTTGATGTGGAGCCAGCAGAACTATCAGAGATTGCTTAACCGCGAGGTTTTTCGATACCTCCTTGCCACGACCCTTCCTAGAGGAAAAGCGGGTACGAAAATGAGTGAATGAACTGCAGTAAGTTGTGGGCAGCAAAAAATAGGGAAACTCAAATTCAAAAGTTACTTTCCTTTGAGACATGTGTGAGTAATGCTTTCGCTTAACAAAGTAACCGCGATGATTCTTTTTTTCGTTTCAGTTACTTGTGACTATGCGCCTGTTTCAATGATCCATGCCCAGGTAGGAAATGTTTCTCTTGGCCCTGTAGCTGACAAAGATAGTTTCACTGTACACTGGATCAGGGGCGGTTCGCAGCCAGTAAGGTTGGGGGGAGGGCGATTTCAGTAATATTTTGTAGTCCAGTCTCATTACGGGTTCACTACTGTAAGAGAGATGAAATATACTTCATAACACTACTGTGACAAAACAATAGACCACAAAATGGCCTTTCATCGCGAATGCTGTTTTCCGAATTGTACAAAATCATGGTGAATAAAGTTACTTTCGTAGGCTTTAGGGCGGCGACCTTTCCCCCCCACCCAGATCTGCCCCTGCACTGAATTAGTATCTGTTTTTAAAGCTTTTTGTATGAAACCTGACGATCTTACTCTTCGACCAAGTTGGCAAATGTTACGTCATACAAGATCTTAAAGATTTTGACGCGCGCTGGAGAATTTCACCAGAAGCGGCGTGAGCGGTGGCAAATGTCCTGGCCAGCAGCAAACTGAGCTTGTAAGCCATTCAGATAAGATTTCACAAATAGATGCTGACGATGGGAGAATCTTCTTCACAAACTTGCTTCCTTATTGGTAGGTTGTTAATGCATTTTATGGCAATAGTTCAAATGCTTAAGATGATAATAGTCATTTTTTCATTCAAACAATTGCTCGTGAATACCTGAAACCATTTTATCACATTTTAGACAACCATAAAACTGTATATTATAGGATAAATTTACTCCAATAAAGGGTACAATCGCCCGCCATAGAAAATGTCTGCGACTGTTTCAGAATTTCACAAAAGAGACAGTGAGACATGCCGCCGCGGAGAATGGCTTGAAGAGATTTAACTTCAAATGCCGGGTCAAACCCAGCTTTGCAAAGAAGTATGTAAATTAATGAAGTTTTATGATCTTTGATATTTTCCTTGTACAGAAGAAAATATATCTTTGTGTCTCCCAGACAGCTTAAAATCCCTTAAGAGACCTTGTCTGGCGACGGGTCAAGATCAGCTCACATCAAAAAGGATATCGGAGAAACTCACGTCCAAGTTACTGCTGACTGTGCAGTTATTGGATTTTTGTTTTCAGCCAAAAACGAAAGGTTAGCTCAACTGCTTTTTAATGATTTGTTGGCCCAATGGTATTTGCCAGTCATTTATGCTTATAGGCAACGCGGTTTGAAAGGTCTGACTAATTCTTGTTTACTTTCAAGTGCTCGTCGGCGCGGCGGTCTAAGTTGTTCCTTTCTGGCAATGAGAAATCGAGTTGGAAGTACTTGCAATGGAATAAATTTTTTTGCTGTGAGAGCAGGGGCGTAACGAAAGGGGTGCAAGGGGGCACAATTCCCTGGGCGCCGAATCACTGTGCGGGGCGCCGAATGACTGCGGGGGGCGCCGAAAAGTCCCAACAATATCACAAGCACTTTCTTCAGTACAGTACATTTGCTTCCGAAAGACCTCAGGTTCAAACATGGCCAAACTTGAGTCTTGCCCGGGCGCCACCTGACCTCGTTACGCCCCTGTGTGAGAGTGACTGTTTTCGTTGCAGGCAAAGTACACATGTACACAAATTGTTGTTTGTAAGTCGATGGCTCAGCAGGCAAGCCTTTTCGAAAAACCACGACGTTTATGAACCTGAGTGCAGTTTGAAAAAGCTGAGCGAGCGACAGTTTTCACTGCCGTCAGGGCACGGCTAAAATAGAAGCGTTTGAGTAATTTTCGGTGCTTTGTTGGTGGTGATTGTTGTGCTGCGGATGTACTTCACCAGAAGCTACCAATCTGGTTTCGTTCTGACAAGTGGCGGCATTGCAGTAAATCAGTGGTTCTCACCATTTCTGGCCCATGACATGGGCCATCTTTTCAAAAAATATCCGATGGACCACTTTGCTATGCTGACACCTCGTGAACAACTAGTCGAAACTCTATTGCACATAGGTAAGTGAACTCAAGGGCATGTTCAAGGGCGATTTTTGGAACTCTCTGTGGACCACCATAAATTCCAGCTGGACCACCGGTGGTCCATCCGGGCCATGTTGAGAATCACTGCAGTAACTCAAAAATTCTCTCAGCCACAGGCGTTCAGTCCGGACCTACAACCTAAAACAATGCGCTTCAAGCTGTTATTCTGCAAAGCGAATCGCACGTCTGTTCGGACGGCTGAGTACACAACGCTGAATGCCCGTCACAGCGCTGCTTGCAATCAGAATAGCTGACACGCCCATTCACCGTCAGACTGATTTGTAACCCACACTGGAATCTGATTATGCGTTCATTGGCAGCCGTCGTACTTCTCGCCTCCCTTAGACTTGTTGCTCGTCCGTAGGGATGAAGTAGAACGGGGTGTTGGCCTGTAGAACGTTAATTGGTGGCATGGAAATTTTGACGCTACTGCCAGTGAACAGGCTGAACAGGTGTTCCCGGGAAAACTCCCGCCTGGCAGGGTTGGGTTTCACAGGTCCGTACAGCAATAATTAGTTTCGGAAATTCGATGAATCCGTTGGTGGCCATGCTCCCACGCGCGTCTTGCTATTTTTGTGAGATATCACCAACAAACGTGAAAGTCTTCTGGCGGTCATTTGTGATAACAACGTGACGCAGCCTTGCAATCAAATAACCATGTGTGATGTCACAAGGAGACTGCTTGCCTGTCACCGATGTCGCCGCTTGTATAAAGTTTCCGCTTACATTACTAAAATATATCGTGCCTTTCTTAAAAGGTCTTTCCTTCTCATCCGCTTGTGATTCATTTTTCCGCAAGACTGAAGGGTTTTAACTAAGTCACGTTGCGAGCGATATTGCCAAACTTGGCAGACTCTTGCAAATTGCTTCCGTTTACCATCGCTTCCGAACAGGATTGATTGAGATCAAAAAGTTGTAATCAGTAATTGACGCCGTTTTCACACAACTTGAAGCCAGTGTACAAATTGAAAAGGAAGTCTAACCAAAAATTTTCTCACTGGACCAGGCGCGTTGAATCACTTGCAAAAGACGTGCCACGCTGTGGTTCCGTCCCTCATAGCAGACATACCATCGGCACTTGTCGCTGGCGGTAACGTTTCTGAAGAAAATCAAAGCCTTTGAAAGGCTGAAAAAAAAAAACACTTCAATTTTACAGGACAAGACATGCGATCGAACTCCTTGTTTGTGCGAGCTGAAGAACAACATACAAGCGACTTTCGGAGCGCAGGTGTGCGTCTGGCGGCTTCGCGTCAGGCACGGGTGTACCCGCTGCTCTGATAGCGGCGCGGGTCAACAAGATCGAAATCTTGATTTGCAACGTGATATCGAAGAAACAGCAGAGATAACCTCCACGTTGGATTTTTAAGTACGCAGAGTACCCCCGTTTAGTTAGGATGAATGTCTTGTGGTTTGTTGCGGACTCACTCTGCCACATACCTTGCTAATATGTGATTGTCGCGCGTACCACATGCGTCAAAGCAGTCGGCAAGCGACGGTGCGCGGCGAGGTCGCGCGCCGCGTTGTCGCGTTTGGATTCGCAATTTAATGTCGCATTTCAGATGGAATAATTTCTGCGGCTCTCACCTTTTGACGGACCCGTAAGCCGTGCGTCGGCGGTGGCCAATTGAAATATTTCGGGTCGCTTTTTTGGTGAGAAAAAGTTAAACTCAGACCGGTAAAACTGCGCTGAAACTCAGTTTCGAAAAACATTGCGTTTGCATTTTTTAAAATACGCAGATAAATTGCGTCTGTCCATCATCCTGAAATTTACGAAAACACGTCGAACGCAAATATCGCTGCAGCCACTTATCTTTGTGGTTGTTTGCTGATTTAGGGAAGTGTCGGGACTTGGCTTTGAAAACTGGCCTCATTGTCCCTTGTAAACGACGAATGCCAAGTGAGGAAAAAGAGGATGAAAAGAGAGATTTGAGCAAACTAAACTTGTGCTACAATTAGCTCGGCTCTTTTTGAAATCAGTCAGTGAGAGCGGAAAAACAATAGAGTCATCTGTTTCCTCTACCCCGTAAACCCGTCATGCAGGCATTCTTATGCGCCTTTCGTTGGTGACGTAACCTGGAAGCGGTCATCCGTAAGCCAGCATTAGATTAGGGTAACAGTGCATCATGAAGCGAACACAAAGCGCTGGGATCTATCTCATTTAACTTTGCGCTTTCGTCCACGTAATTATAGGCAAATTAGTCATCAAACAGATGACGTAGAATTGCTTTTAAACAAGTTTTGCCGGTGACGTTATGTTTATTTACAAACCATTGCCTGTATAGGTCAAGATTTTTTCAGAAAGAAAGCAAGCTTTTGAGAAAGTGGTAGCTTGAAACGGGTGTATTTAAATGCATGAGGAGCGCATCACTGCAGAGAGCTGTGCACAAAACTTATCCAGATGCACAGCATTGCAATGGAAAGGGATCACACAAGGCTACTCTAACGCGAAAGGCGGTCGCCCCAAAGAAGGACATCAATCTTTTTTGCCCTACTTGTAATTGAAACGAAATTGCCCCAACTACTCTGCAACCAAATCGATAATGGCTTTGAATTGTTCGTCTACAAAAATGACTTTTACCCATGATAGTTGGTGTTTTAGAGTTAAAATAAGCTAAAAGGAACCAATCGATGCCGGGCAGGTAAATATAACTGGCGTTGCGCCGCGCCGGTCAAGTCACATCGTCTGGCGAAGGTGGTGGTGAACGGACAGGGAGAAAAATGAGTGACGGTTGGAGAAAGCCAAGTTGCGCGATTGACAGTTGAAAGAGGGCGAAAAGGACAGTCGTTAAATTTTGGAAAACGTGGTTGGTCCGACCTCGTGGTCGTGGGTCCATTTGTCAAAGCGTCGAAACGGCTTGTTTTGACATTTGCGCATTAGCACCACAGTACGATAGCTGCAGCGCTGTATAAGCAAACCGGCGTGAAAAAAGTTTCCATTATCCTCGTTTGCTCCGGCCTCGTGCAGGGCAAGACAGCGTATTATGAGACGGGTCGCTGCAAGATCTGTGCAGCGGCGTGAATTGCGGTTTCACGGGAAAGAGCGTAAGTACAAGCAAGCATATTAAGTTATGGAAGACGCACGTGCCAGACGATTTAGCATTATGCGAGGAGCTGCTGCGCTTCACTTGTGCTGTTTGCTTTTCGCCCGGTTCACTTTACGCTCCGCGGACGCTTTTCGCTACTTTTCGTGCAAGTCCGATTGCGCACCACAGCGGCGAAGTGCACGCCACTGTTTCGACCGTTGAAATCGTCTGCTCATCGAATAATCTTTTATAAACAAAAACAGCAAGAACTGGAACCCATAATTTAATTTTCTGGGTGACACAAAATAACTAGCAACAAATCTGACGGGCCCATTTTCAGAGGCTGACGTCAAACAGTTAAGAGAGCCTTTCGCAGGCTATTACGTATTCGTTGTCCGGCAGAAGAAGTTTCAGCGGGTGCGTAAAGACGCTCTTAAGCTCGTCACCAAGACGCAGACAGCAGAGAAAGGGGTTGCGAGCAGTGGCGTATTTATTTCCAATCTAGTTGTAAAAGCTATTAGCAGGTTGCAGCAACGGTAAAATTTTTTTCGCTTTGCAGAGACACGCTGGTGTTGGGCAATTTTTGGCATACTTAAAGAAACGTTTCACACTTTGTAGTTTAAAACATAGATTTTCCTCCAAACTCATACTGATCTTACTGAAAGAAGAACGTCCAAAGTGATTGCAGCACCATTCCTGAGAATAACCATGAAGTTGCTGATGAAAGTCCTGGCTCTTACGTTATTGATTACTGAGGTTAGTAGACTTCTTGAGTTTTTTAATTACAGACCCAACCTGGGCTTATCCAACAATATTGTGATTGTTTCGTTGACCAGCGAATAAACGACGGCTGATTCATTTTTCCGTGATGTCTTGCTACGTTGGTTTTTGAACAATTCAAATTGATTCTCACTATTGTAATTTCAATCTCTCCAATGAAATGGACAAAATATCCTATGCGCTTTGACATTAATTGTCTCTGGTTCACCAACGAAAGTAAATAAAATCCAGGTGGGCCAGAGGGTTGCACTTACTTCGCGCTGGTACAAGTGCTTCACTGATAGGTTATTTCCGACTTTCTGAGAGCGTAAAGAGAGGGACAGGCAATTTCTCGGCATCGTTGCGCAAAAAGGTCCAAAAGGTGCAAAAATCTTTTCACCAATTAGGAATATTGATTTCGTACACCGACAATCACTCGTAGTTAAGGCGAAAGGCTTTCCGACTGCAGGAGTATTCTTCAAAACTAAAAGAAGCTTTCGTGTCAATATGAAGTCTTAAATGCGATTCACAGGTTGCGTCACAGTGCCCACGCGAATGTGAGTGCAAGGACGAACCCAAGCAATGTCCACCCGGAGTCAGTCTAGTCACGGATGGATGCAATTGCTGCAAGGTGTGCGCCAGGCAAGCTGGACAGGAATGCAATGATGACGACTTGGTTTGCGACTCCCATCGTGGGTTGTTCTGTGACTTTTCCAAAGGAAGGAGCGGAGACTGGGGAGTTTGTGCAGGTACCGACTTGATTTTCTTGATCGATACTACGACGTTCCCGTTTCACAGAATATTCGAGTACTTATTAAGGTTTGAAGCGTTTAAGCCATTTCACTAAAAACACTTGCGAATCTAATTAGTTCCAAAATACAAGGTAATGAATGTCTTGTGATTTCATGAGCAACAATAATTTGCAAGTTTTTGGCGCTGTAAAGTATTTTTGCTAAAAAAAGAATTCCATTTCCTCGTTTTGCCTTGAAAGAATTATGTCCTTCGCACATTCTGTTTTCCGCCGATATTAGAAGTATTCATGTACAGACGAAATCAATATGTTTGTTTATCGCAATAGGGCATTGTCATGCTTTGCATTTTGTGCAGTTCGTTCCGGCCGTTCGTGCTGGCATGGCGATCTGCGAATCACCAGCGGCTCACGGTTCGAACCCTCGTGCAAGCAGAGATGCTGGTGTCTCGACGGTTCGTTCGGCTGCCTCCCGCTCTGCCCCCACGAAACCCACACTCCTAGAGCAGACCTTTGCCCCAACGCTCGCTTGCAGTCCGTACGGGGCGAATGCTGCGATCAGTGGATCTGCGACACCCCGTCCGGTCACGCCCGGGTGCTCCCGCTGGACCATTTCTGGAATGATTACGTGAGCGAAAGCCCTACTTTGAACCTTCCGGAAGTTAGTAGCAACACAGCGGATGCTGTCGCTTACGAAGAGCTGGATGAAAACAACGAGTTCCGCTTGCAATTTCCCGGAGCTTCGCACAACCTGATGGAGTTCCGCCCGAACGAAAAATGGCATGTTTCAAACAACATTCTTCCCGGCGACGATAATGGTAAGTGCTAAAAATAAGCAGGTATTTTTTCTCGTCGAGCGTGGCTGTCGCTCAAATCACCGATGCTCGTAGGAGACAGTGTTTAATTTTGTGAATTTTACGGGCGATTTAAACTGTAATTGAGATTTAGTGGTCGCCTTGAAATTGATAAATATGCACCCAATTATTAAATGTTTCCTAATATCCTCATCGTTTTAGTCTGTACGGCATTGAGCCGACTGACAAGACCGAATTCCACTCAGTTTTTTATGTTCCTCTGCGCGCAAAGCAAGTCACTCAAAGACTTCACCAAGCGGTACCATGTCTGGGTTTCAGCTGAAGCACCTGCCAAAACTATCAAATAAGTCTGTGTCAGCCTCTCACAACAAAGTCGCTGCCAGGGTGACCGCGTCACACGTAGCAATTAACGAATTCTTTTCGTAAGTCAAAAATGTGAGCCCAGGAAGCGGCCGATTAGTCTCGTGAGTTCATGAGGCCATCTTGGTTTTGTGCGTCGAAGATTCTCCAAAAACAGAAACAAAACTACAGCGCTGAACTATCTCGTTTCCATCAATAGATCGCGATGTTGTAGCTGCTGCTGCATCAAAAGCAAGATGTCGACCTCAAGCTTCAGCATGGAGCACGTGTTCAAAGACCTGCGGCCTTGGCGTTTCAACGCGAGTCAGCAATGCAAACGAAGACTGCACTCTGTCGAGGGAGATGAGGTTGTGCATAATTCGTCCATGCCAATCAAGTCGCCATGACTTTAAGGTAAGCTGCAGTGAAACGAAGCCAGTTTGGCTTATTACTCTAAATCTCATGCGAATCCCAACAAACCAGCATAAAATATTCCGGTTCAGAATTACACTCAGGTAAAACCTTCAAGCCTCTCGTCAGCTTTACATGACAGCAATAAATGCTTTATTTATTCCTGGTTGTCTTACAGACATCAGGAGAGTTACAGCAACCGACTCGTGCTGACGGTCTTTAAAAAGACGGTTTTTTAAAAACTGACGCTTTTCATTAATCTTCAGCAACCGAGAAGTAAGCTCGAGATGCCGCTAGCTCTTAAATACGATGGGTGTTTGGCGGCAACCCACATGCTATGTTGATTTTTATCTTCCATGTAGTGGCTTTACGCACGAAAACCACCGAATCAGCCCTAACCAAAGTTAAAAGCTTCAGGTCTCACCTCAAATGTCAAAAGGTGATTTTGTATATTTTTCGAAGATATTTCTGGGCATAGCACAACCTTGATACAAAACGTTTTTCTCGTGAACTTGTTGAGGTTATAAGACGTCTTAACACGAAATTGTACAGCGTTTCAAAAATTATGTGTTTTTCAAGCGCAGTTACAGACTAGCAGTTGTTGTCTAAAATAGAATCCCTTTGCTGCTGACACAGCAACAGAAAAACTGACATTGAGACGTCATTTATGACCTTTAGCACCTGGTTCACGCGTCACATACATGTGCACATTGTTTTGGCAATGCTCTCAGTGGCATCGTTTTGTACTTTCAGCTGCAGCGGAACCGCCACCGCCAGTGTGTGCGACAGCGAAGGTCGCGCAAGAGGGTTACGATCTCGTATGCCGGTTGCCAGAGCGTGCGGCGAGAGAAGCTTCGATATTGCGGCTCGTGCCAAGAACCGAACAAGTAAAGCGAACGACTGAAATTCTTTTCTGTGTCTTTGTGACTGCGTGCACTCGTTAGTATTTCAACACGGGAAGTCTTTTAAGTTAAGACTGATGTTTTTTTATGAAGTTATTGAAATTTTTGTTTTAATTTTGTGAAAAACCTAAACCTGACGATTACATCGGTTTTTATTTTCAGATGCTGCACTCCCAAAGTGACCCGAAACATGAAGGTTCGATTTCGATGCGGAAATGGTCAATACTTTACCAAAACTATGATGGTCATCCGAAGCTGCCAGTGTCACAAGAACTGCGCTCCATCAACAACTCCATCCCGACAACTCGGTGCAACTTATAACCTATTCCGCGACATGCTCAGGCCAAACAGAAGATAATGCAAAACTGTCCAAATGAAACAAAATTTTTAATTTTTTCAAGCTTTGCTTTATATATTTATGATTTATGAAAATGGTCGATTTAACTTTGATTTGTATTTTTCATGCATTTCGAAGTGTAACTGGGGTATTATGCGACATTTCAGCTCGCACTGTGAGGCCATTTTAAATAATGTAAAGCTCGTTGTTGGTTATAGGTCGAGACATATTTACTTTTAGCTGCGTACTTGTGGATTTCACAAATTTTACCACGACAACTTCGTTTTATTGTGAATTTTTTTTTATGTTTGTGTGTAAATATTTTTCTACTCGTTTTGTTGTAATTTATTTTTTTCGTACTTTATTCTTTTGTTGGTAATTCTCATTTCTCATTAGCTGAAGTGAAAAGTAAGAAATTGAGTAACAACTTGTTACGATCCATCACGTTCTGTCCTAATGTAGACGAAATCTTGTTGGTCAAGCAATCTTATATGGAATTTTTCTTTCTCCGTCCACTTATGATGATCGTATGCAGACGAAACGCCATCAAGTGGTTAATTTGAAATTCATTCATAGACGCAGTTTTTTCGTGGTTTGGGTTTTCGTATCGTATTTGCATAGATCGGGGTTTTCGTATGTCTCGTTTTCGTGAACAAACTGCTGCTTAATTTTTGTGAAGAAGTTTATTTATTAAAATCCATTTTCTTAACTCTTATTTTGTGAACACAGCCTGCACTTCTGGCAAGGAATTACAAACGTTAGCTTCCTGCATTTCAAACGTTTAAGCTAATATATTGTCAGCTATAGTTCCTGCAGATGTCAGCCATTACTTTTGATACGGTTCTTGGTATCTGACGAGAAAGACAACATTTGATTGTTTTCTATGTTTGTGTTCGTTGAGCTGCTCTTGATGATAGAACCGCACTCAGCAAACTTTATATGCACCACCGTCAATGTGCTGCGCAGCAGGCTTAATAACAGAAAAAGCGCTGAGAGATCAGAAGAACAGCTGGTTTAAGTTGAAAGTAATTTATCATGAAAGGGGTTGGTGGTCAAAGAACATTTTTAGGTGACAGAAAAGAAAACAAAGAGACGCCTCAAGCGGAAGCGGTGCCCTGTGAGGTATCGGGCTTAATCCTTGCCGCACTGAGGCAAGACGACCCTAGTGCATCGACAATATTGGCGTGAGCGTAAATATCAGAACGGGGCTCTTTCAAGTGCCTGTAGCAGACCGGTTGCTACCTTTAGGTACCTGGTAATCAAACCAAACAGGGAAGGCTCTGTTATCGTTGCTATTTCTGTCACTTACGTATGCGCAGCGTCACGCTTGGGCAAAAACAGTGCTCGCAGAGAACTGTTGGGATTTGTTACGCCCGAGCGAACAATCAGCACCAACTGAAATACTCTTACAGTGGGTATAAATGGAGGAGACACAAAACACCGTTTCTAACATTGAGATCTTCCGTAAATAAACACGCGTTCTACCCAGCAACATTGTTTCCAAGGTTAAAGCGCGAGGTAACCTTCACCTTTGGCTTAACCCTCAACGCCTGTGTGCATCAATCTCATTTCAGTGCAGTGACACGTGGGCAGCTATAGCTAAAGGCAGAAACACCCAAAACAATCAGAAGAACGCGCCGAATGACAAACCGCAAAGGTTTTTCCTTTATAACTCTTCAAGGCATTTACTTCATGTTTAAATGAGAGTGTACGGTGCACAGTGTAGCAGCGCTATAAAGTAAGACGCTTTGAGCTCTGTTTATCAGAAATATGCAAACAAAACATTTTCATTAGTCTTTGCGTGGAGAATTTCATTAAACATTATGTCCCCAAGCGAAAATATTGGCAACTCAAGGCAATTTAACCATTTCAAAAAATAGGTACATTGAGGATCTGTCATGATTGTACCGGTCGGACTTTTGAGAAGGGTCTGAGTCAGCCTAAATTACTTGGAAAAATAAACTTTTGACTTTGAAGTACTGGTAATGATTTTTTCGCAAATTGCGAACAACGTCAAGAAACTTTAAGAACCAGAAAACCCCTTGTTTTGAAGAAAAGCACGATCTAGCGATATGTGGTGAAGGAAAGAATTTTGTCTTCGTTGCTTAAAACTTGCTTCCTGTAGAAAAATGCACTTCCGTGGTCATTGTGGAAGGCTCGTCCATACACTGTGATGATATGTTCAAAAATAAAGAAAGCAGTTATTCCTGGTGCAGATTCCATCCAACCGCTGGGCACTTTTGAAGAAAGCCGCTTTCCGTGCCTCCATCTCATTTCTCAAGTGACCTGAAAAAAATTGTGTGTATATTTTGAAGTTAATGCACGTTTGAATCAAGACCCAGATCTTACGCGGTAAGGTGAAAAAATGGATAATAAACAGCTGAAATTGACGGAAGCAATAATATTCACACGTAAGTTAACCCGGTTTACTCACACGTAAGTTAATTTGCTTATGAAAAAGACTCTTCTGCTCAACCTTCCTCAACAATGACAGCCACTTCTACTGAACAGATTTGACGGTTGCTAAGCTGAAACCGACTCAGTAACTGGCAGGAATCGATACAGTATTTTTGTCTTTTCAGACTGCTCATGCAGATGTTGCTTTGTCGCCAAAGTTCAGGTCCTCATAAACGACAATACACTCAATGATGCATGAATGCTCGCACGTCATCAACGCGTTATACATCTTTAAATGTAGATAAAAACTTATCCCCGTTTGCCCGATATCAGCGGCTTCAAACCTTGGATGTGTCACTGAAAATGTCAAATCGGCCAGGTTAGGCATCCGTCTACAGATATGCGCCTCTGGTTTGTATCTCAACTTGTGCAGAAAAAAAAGTACCCCCAGCTCTTACACAAGTGATCATTGTAAAGATAAAGATTGCTGAGCTTATTATCAAATGCTATACTATCATCTCTTTGAAACACGACATGCAGACGCCAAAATAGGCAGCATTGATTTGTTGTTTCATATGACTCAGCATATAAACAGAAAAAATACAAGGCGTCATAATGCAAAAAAGTAACCAATTGTCAATGGAAATTAGAATACATGAAAACATAATGGCAAAATAACAGCAGAAAAAGGCAATTTAGTTATAAGTTAAACTAAGATGATCATACTTTTATGGAATTAAAAATCTCTTCAGAATTTGAGAGAGGCATTCATGGAGCAATTGTTCAGATTCTTAACAACTTACTTCGTGTGTGTCTATAGGTTTTCTATTCATCGTTTGCCGCATAACATTCACTTTCGCATTGTATGTGTTTTCCCAAACATAAACTCTTCACATGAAATTCTTGCTACACGTTATTGCAGCCATGAATGGCTTCCAGAATTAAAGAAACGATAACCTTTTCGCAAATTACCGGAAAAGTTTACGAACGGTCACAAAACATTTTCATTTCGATCTCTCTAGTATTTCAGTTGCACCTACGGGGATTTCCCCAGACTTCACTAAAGTGTAGTCATCAAAAATTACCAAAATACATCTGCAATCCAAACCAATTAGTTTACTGACCTACTCCAGCAAATTATCCAGCTACATGTTACACTTAACGTGAAAACCTGTAAATTGCGCTTATTGTGTTTAACCGAAGCAAAACTGCAGCATGGCGAAGAGTTTGAGCGTAGAGTAATAACAAACAGGGGAGACAATTTTGTGACAAAAGTTGATGTCACCGTAGACGATCAGTCCTAACTAGGCCCGCCTTAATTCAGTTGAGGTGCAACACTTAAGCTAATTTACATTCCCTTTTTGTAGTAGGAGCATACTATCAACATGCCATAACCTACGTTGTTCTATAAAGTTAGATGAAAATGTGGCAACGCTCACTTTTTGAAAGCGGATGATCTTCCTGGTATTAATTAGGGATATCATTACTTTCGCATTAACGTTTATCTCCACGTTTTTGTTTGTGAACGATGCTTTGGCGCAGGGTTTCTCAACCGGGGCCCTCGACCCCCCTTGGGGGCCACGGAGGAGCGGTTCTCCGGGGACCGCGAGCAAAGGCCTTTACTAAATAGCTCTGGGTGATATGCAAAACCCTACTGATGAGCAGGGGGCCATAAACCATGAAAGGTTGAGAACCACTGCTTTAGCACGTCATAAGTGATTTATGATTGAGCTATCAAAAATTGTGGTCTTACTTTCTAGTGTCCGAAGCACTTTCCTTTTTCTGCGAGTGATTTTCACAGATGCCATTGTTGTTGTACAATTACTCGTTTACGACCCAAAGTGCTGTGGATTCCCAAGTCGAATTGGGACCCTGATCTACGGCCCGTTTGACCAATTGGACGATCCATCACAGAGATCAAGTGTTTAAAACCAGTAACTTCCAACAGCAAGAAACTGTTTGTCGAGGGTCTCTGCTGTCAATAAAATTCACAAGTATGAATATTTCTAGAAGCGGTGCAACACTTTCATAGCAAAAACCCTCTACATACTTGTTTCGAAGCTGCAACGCCACTCTTTCTTGAGCACTCTGCATCAACGTAGGGTCACTTCGCATTTTTTCCAGCTGCTCAGCCCAATTTTGTTCGTTACCAAACTGCGATAGAAATCTGTCGTTTATCGATATGCGACGTATCAACCTTTTCACATCGCGTGCCTTCATCTCGTTTGCTGGTACATCTGGTTCGATTCCTGTGTCTTCGCAAAAGTATTCCAGTTGGTCCTCTGCAATTTTCGGTGTAGTAGGTACGACTGACGACCGTCTTCTTTTTCTGTAAGGGTGGTTTTTAATAGCTATCAACTGTGCGTCGGTTCTGTCCACACTTGGAAGACTTCGACAGTCATGTTCCGAACGACAGCACCGAGAGCACGCTACTCCCATAGTCATTATAGCACAATCCTGGATGACTTGCTGTCCACAAATTGCAGATCCCTTCTGTGTACAGAGCGAAAACCCATGGCGTGATATGGCTGGGGCAAGCACATATGCGGAAAGTATACCCATTTTTAAAACGCAGAATCAACCATTGTGCGCTCACATATCTTGCTTTGTTACGTTTATTATTGTGGACACTGAGTTCCGTTACAGGGTTGCCAGATTGGCTTTTTGACGCCAAATTTCACAAATTTGGTTTTATTTAGAGGCAGTTGGCGTCAAAAAAATTGTTTGGCTTTGGGCTTTTTCTTTTCAATATTTGGCTTTTTTTGGAGGCAGTTGGCACATACCATCAGACTGGTGCTTTGGCTTTTTAAATATCTTGCTGAAGAGTGTTATTAGGCTTTTTTAGACAGTGCTTGTTGTATTTTCTCAAAAGTTATCTGGAAACTCATAAAAGAATAAAACTGTAGTATATCTGGCAACCAGTGGTGTACGGATATTGAAATTTTGCAATCCTGATCCAATCCGAAACTTTTTCATGAACTCCATATCCAAACCATATCCGAAAAGTAAAAATTATGGACTCCGATATCCAATCCGAATCCGAAACCACTCACTCATTTGCACATTAGCCTACAGATTTGGTAGTGTTTATTTTGCCTCATGAGGCAAAAGCTGTGATTATTTTGCCTTTTATCACTTATCAGACACGATTGGTTGAAGTGGTCATATGACAAGGACGATAGATAAAAACAAAACTTTTAGGGTTTAGGATTAAGGTTACAACTAGCCTAAATTTGTGTAAGGCTACCTGCTGGAATTCTTGCAATGACAACAGCTATTGTACTTTATTTTATCCGTGACAAAGCGAGCACCATATGTTTATGTCCAACGAAACCATATTCACCTAAATAACTTTCTCTTTTCAAACTCTTTCCAAACTGAACCTCCAGCACTGCTACGCTCAGAATGAACAACCTTGCTACTCTTGTTAAAATCCACACTTCACAAGTTTCCATTGCCACTTCAGGTGTGCTTGATTTTGAACCTACTACACCAACATGGTCAAGATCTTATTACGCTTTGACCATGCTTGTTACTATAACTTAGTTTTCAGGTTGAGGCCCCTTCTACTTAGATTAACGAGCTGCGCTGTTGAGACAGAAACTTGGGTACTTCGTTCACTGTTGAAAAAACTCTTTGGTAATGAGTTACATTTTACAATGATCTACTATATAACATATTAACCGTCAACATTTTTCTATGATCTACTTCTACTAATAAATATATTTAAAAAATGAGACATGTTTCATCAGAAAAACGACGGGCGTCCTCGTATTAAAACAGGGGTTCCCAACCTTTCTCTTACCACCAAAGGCGCAGCCAGGGGGGTGCTGAAGGGGCTCAAGCAGCCCCCTTAGCGATCAGAATATTGATGTTTATTTCTTAGTTTTTCACCAACATTGTACTGTAAGTCGAGATCAGGTGCATTGCAAAATGTTCTTTGGCAGTACCACAGGCGTAGCAACACATTCGTT
>Ga0210059_1000101_pt1 | contig 73697 bp, 30 predicted proteins | sample Ectturendosymbi2_FD_188042 | JGI IMG/M metagenome (GOLD analysis project Ga0210059, IMG submission 188042) | Ecteinascidia turbinata endosymbiont from Florida, USA - Sample 2 (SPAdes) (version 2) | ecosystem: Host-associated > Tunicates > Ascidians > Unclassified | place: Key West, Florida...
AGTTACAACGACATTGCTAAAAATTTTTTTCGAAGCTAAAAGGCTGACCTTACAAGAGCCTCATAAACCAGTCACTGCTAAGAAAATCTGCGTTTGGGAGCGGTCTAACAAAGACACTTTAGTTGCACTTCGCTTTTCGACGGAAGGAAAACAGCACTGGCGGTGGCTTCGAAAGATCTTGTTGTGTTCCTAAAAAAACTGCATTTACGAAACAGCCAGAACAAAAATAATTCCAAAGAAAAGCCATTAGAAAACAGCTTTCTATCTTGAAGGAGGTGTGCAGTTGGATATCCAAAAAAATATTTTTGTTTATTGCTTTATACATTTCATTACTGCATTTTTCGTTGACCAGCAACTCTTCGCGTCAAATGGCACAAGATGGCAGCTGAAATAATTATACTTTGTCTTGACACAACATGATTTTATTTACAAAGTGTAAACAACAAATGTACGCACAGTCAAGAACAGCGTCTGTTGTCGCGTTTCTCTAAAGCAGGGGTGCCCAAAGTGCGGCACGCGGGCCAACTGCAGTCTGCGAGCACATTCCACACGGACCGCGGCCATGGTTTCAGATTGTGTTGTCCCCAGTGCGAAGGAGCCTTTACCTCAACCATAAGCGAAATGCCCGGACTATGCTAAACTTGAAAAATGTCGGAAGAAAATGCTGGCCCACAGGCGCCTTAACAAGACCAAATTTGTCTCTACGTTTGGGCACCCCTGCTCTGAGGGATGTGTTGAAGTGAAAATGAAGCTTTGTGAGTCAAACAAAACAACTTACCTTGATTCATGACTGTCTTCCAGGGCAGCTGTGGCCAATGGTTGGTTTTCATCAACCGCATGCACCAAGACGGAGGTTTTAATCTTTTCGTTTTCTTTTCGCGAACGTGAACGCTGCAAAGGCACCACACACCTTTTCGTCTAACGCTAGGTCGAACGGGTTCAAAATCAAAACCTACCAAAATGTTCATTCGCAGCCAGAAGCATAGGCTTACGAGGCGGGGGGGGGCGGCAGCCCCACCTGGCTTGAAAATTTTCAAGGCAAACTCTGTTTTCAGGGTAAGTGTAAGTTGCTCAGAAGTCCTGAATGATCTAAAAACATTTCAATACAGTGAAAAATTTCAGGGCAACTCTGTTTTTCAGTGCAAGCGCAAGCTGCTCAAAAATCCCTTAATGATAAAAAATATGTGTTCAATACAGTGAATTCAGGGCAACTCTGTTTTTCAGGGCAAGCGCAAGTTGCTCAAGAGTCCTGAATGTAAAAAATATATTCAATAGAGTGTAAAATTTCAAGGCAAACTCTGTTTTCCAAGGCAAGTACAAGTTGCTCAAAAATCCTGAACGGTGAAAAATGTTCCATACGGTGTATTCAGTGTATATTCATTTGGGGGTGATATGTGTCATTTGGGCTAGTGTAGTGTGTAATCTGGACCAATGTCGTGACTGGTTATAATGACTTTGACCTGGACCAAGCCCTGGCACATGCATTTTGAGTGAGTGTTTCATTTCCCGAGGTGCAATCTTCAGTAGAAGCGGGCCGTACGGACGTTCAGATTGCTTGGCGCCTTTGAGTTTGCATTTTTTAGTGCCTTGCTCAAGTGCACAGCAATGATAACACAGGCAAGTGTAGGGAGTCAGACCCTTCGATCCGGAAACGTTGCTTTCAACCATTGCGTTGCGCCATCGAAGTCACGTACATATTTGCATCAATAAAGGCAATTACCGCAACGTTTCTTGTCTGGGAGAACACAACACGCAAGGAACTTCACCCCCTTGAGTTAACGAGCAAGGTAACTACAGAATTTGCCTGTAACAGCACCTCTAGGGGATTGCATAAAGAACGTTATTGCCGAATTGGCGTTACAAGCGAATTGAAATGTATGTGAAGGATGCCATCGGGACCGAACAAAATGTAACATTATAGGCGAATTGACGTTACAGACGAAGCCATTATAAACGAATTCAACTGTACAGAACAGATTTACAAGAGGTTTCAGCCCCATTCGGATTAAACTAAAAAGTTAGTTTCAGGGCAAATTGTTATTTTCAGGGCAAATTTTTTCCGCCCTCCCAGTAAAATGCCTTCCCGTACGCCTATGGCTTTAAGTGTAAATTGTTTTGAAAAGATCTTAATACACTTTGCTCAAGCACGATGTGAGATTACACGCCGTGAAGCAGTGCCACAAAAAGATGGAAAACGTTCAATTTAAAACATACCTTATTTCCTGCAGTCAAGAGTGGTGACGTTTACTGAGAATTTAGCAAATATTTCAAAACCAGAGCTGAATCTCGTAACACCAAATCCAAACGGAAGAGAACGTCTGTACTGCGTCCCCAAAATGCTTCCCCATCTCTTGTTTGCACCACTGATAACCGTCCATATATTTTTGTACTTAATGTACCATAAACGCCGACTGGAATATTATGTATGTTTTGTGAAAATGCAGTGAAGCCTGCTTTGTGTTGTTTTTTAAATGAAATGTTTGTGTTTTGACCAGCAGCAATTATCACTTTTTTACAGATCACTTACAAAAATATTTTTAGCTAGGTGTTATTACAAATCTGTGAATGCAGTGAGAAAAATACAGCTGCAATATCGTTTGTTAAAACATTTACTAATTCAATTTTGAATTAACAAAGTTTATCCTACAGATGAAAAAGTTTGTTTAAAACCAGTTGATAAATTAAAGTAATTATTAAAGTGACAAAATTATTTATTTTCGAATATAAATAACTTTGAGATAAACATTGATCTTTTTCATACGCTTAGAAATATGAGTCAGGACAATTTGTGTGAATAACTATTTAAAATAATTTAATTAAAAATTGGTCATAAATATGCTATTAAATTTATAACACTTTTTTGAAAAATTCGATTGAAAGTTAGATTTCTCTTAAACTACTAACGGTCGCTGTCAAAATTAATGTGGAATTCTGCTAAGTCTCGTTATCAGTTTTAACGAGAGATGAAAAGTGTCGAAAATATTAACTTTTTATCTCGCATGCGTTTCGTCGGTCAAAACGTAACACCATTTTTAATACAACTTGTTGCAAGTAATTTTCAAGCAATTGTTTTGAAAAACAAATATTTTTCATTAGATGTTGAACGAACAACAGCAAAGCAAAGGTACTAGCGCGATGAACTGCATTCTTTCCTAGAGCAGATGTCAATGCGACTTGTTGACATAGATTCTTAACCTTTTCCTAGTCCAACCATAAAATCATTTCGTTAAAAAAAATCCATGAGAAATAGCAGTAATGTTGCTTTTAAAAGACTTTTACGACGGTGTCCAACAGGACCGCGACCAGCTGATACTTTCGGGGGAGGCACAATAATTGCAACTTTTGACTTAACAACAGAAAACGTTTTTGACGCTTTCAAAATGTTTTTGAAAATTGCGAGGGTAATTTCCTGGTTGCCACCTCTTGATTGCGGGACGTGTGTCCCATATTTTCTTGTCTTGCGGTCAATGAATACTGTGACTCTTAAACATTACGACAATAGAATACATCAACAGATTGGATCTCTACATAATCGTTGGTCAAAGATGCACTGGATTATTATGAGAAGCAGCAATTTTTATGATGCATGGCACATCATACACCAATGTTTCGTGAAACCAGGTTATGATATTTTCGTGTACATGCAGATTTTGCACTATAACACAGTCATCAAATCTGATATAGCATCTTACTGACAAATTATTAAGGCTTTGCAAGAAACCGTGACTGCGCACGTAGAATCATAACTTGCTTCTAATACATCATGTGTAAGAATCTCTGCTGATACCTTGACACACGCGAAAGTAACAATTTTCTAAGAGTCAGGCCCGCAAATCTGCTACTCACGGTACTTAGCTGACCACGTGGACAGTCTGTAGCTTCATGCAATGCTTTTTCAGTCGCTTCCTTTGATGTCAAAAGGCGATCGGCAACTGTGTTTCCACAGCAGCAAATCAAAGCCGAATGTAAAATTTCCGTCATCTAAAAAAGTGATTTCTTCAAATATAAATTTTGAAATTCAATATAGTTTAAAAATTAATATCAGTGAGTTGTCATGCTGATAAATTAAAGATCAAATTTTTTACAAAGTTTGTTGAAACCGCAATTCGACCGCAGAGCTAAGTGCAGATGAATAGATGACCTTATAGGTCATCCAATATATTGACTTCAAGGATAGGAATAATTGCTTACCCTAAACAGTGCAGATGTTTGAGATTTGGATAAACAATTGTTTCCTTTTCTTTTTTTCAAAACAAAATCCAGTTTAATTATCTGATTAATTAGCAATCGTTACAGTTTTGGACTATCCTTGCGAATACTTATGCATTTTCCTTTGATTCACATAAATGAGTTCACAGCTTCTCAGTCTAGCCTTCCACTAAGCAAGTAATGAAAAGTCTCCAGCATATCGCTAAAGTTTTTAGACTTTGATAAGTGTGAATACCTTGCTTCAGATGGAATTCAGCTAAAAAACACACAGGAAAACAAATACACGGACATTGAGGTACCACAGTTTGTTAGTTTTTTAAATCAAGTGAATTATTTTCAGCAATTGTTTTGTGAATATCAGAAATTATTCGTTTTAGACGACGCTACTTTGAAGACAGATTTCGCTTTGCCGTTGCTTTGGACGTTAACTTCACTTTTTCTTTTGAGCCAGTTCTTCAAACTACTGCTTGGCCGCACTAGATCTCGGGGCAAGCGTTGAGCAGCCATTCGATTGTTTCATAGTCCAGAACCGTCAGGTCGTGCCGTCCATGAGGAGGTCGATGGATTGGACATTGGAGGACAACGTGGTCGACGGCAAATTGTGCAAAAACCGTGGCAAAAAGTTGTGTTAAATTCCGTTATCAACAGGCGTACCAATAAGGAAAAAGAAAACAGGATCGGTAACAGGGAATGGCACTACTAACCATGGCATCGTGTCTACAGTTAAAGTTTTAAGCTTAGATTTAATGTTTAAAATCCGCTAACATTGGCCCATAACGCTTATTCACAGTAGTGTAGGAACTGGAGTTGCAGGGGATGCAAACTCTCAGCCAAACGTTTTGATTTGTCGAACATTTGGGAAAAATTTCAAAAAATTCGGGCAACAAAGTTTTGACATTTTTTAACAATATCAATGAAACCAAACTTCTTTGTGATTGAGTGTATAAGAAAAAATTTATTATATCACAGAAAATGGATTAAATAGCATATATATAAAATCAACAAATTGTTTCTAGTAACTTCGTGGTTTAGTTTATGACAGTTGATGACTAACTGACTTACTTAAAAGTTGAGAAAAAGAAGATATTTCATTTCTGTGCTTCATTAATTGTACACCGGGGTAATTTAGTACATTGCAGGACACCTACATGATATTAGTAAAGTCCATTCCAGGCAAGTAAAGAAATGCTTTTGCTTCTAATTTTAGTGTTTGGATGAACACATTTTCCCATACTGTTTGTTGCATACACGTGCGGTTGAACAAGCAATGTTGTGAGATTCACGGCAGAGTCTATTCGTAAAATTAATAATGTGATACACGCCACATATATCACATATATGTCCTCAGAGAAGCAAGCAGCTTCAGGCCTACCTCAGCTAGGTGTGAGGTTCCTTGCTGACAGCAATAGCTGGAATGTGAATGGAATGCCAATGCTTAACAGTACTGAGCCAACTGTTTCTGACAATGTTCTTGCACAGTCTACCTAGCTTACTTTTTCAGTTGAGTTATTAAGAACCAAATTTCAAGTACCAAATATTCTATTTTCAAGTCCATGGCAGCTTGGTAGAGGAAAGATACTGTAGCAACAGCTGCAGAAAATTTGTAGGCAGAAACCTAGTTGCATAAACGATTTTCGGGTAAATTTAGGGAAATTTGGACAAAATCCCCTCTATACATTGTATTGTGTAACGTCTTCACCCCCACACACATAGCGCTAGGGTTTAAACATGCATCGCAGTAAAGAGAAAAACACAAATACACGAAAGAAGACGAGGATATATACATTGCGGTTAGTACAGAGTATAGGCTTGATGGCGCTAATGCATTTACTGTACTTCGATGAGATACAAGCTTTTAAGACACACGCATGAATGTCGCCATTATAATTATTATAATGAAGAACTGCAATAACTTCCAAGTACATCGATGTATAGAATGCATGAGGGAGTTGGAGGCTGCGAAGGACCAAGGGTCATCTAGGCTGCAGACCTCCCAAATACGAAGCTGCTTTAGTGTAAAGGGAACGGTGTATAATAGTTAGTAAAAGTCTTTTGCTGTGAGTATAAAATGTGATATGTGCAAAGCGGTTATATGGTACCAAACAAACACCAAACAAATAGCATGTTCCTACACCTATGCTTATACTGTACACTTGTTCGCTAATTGTAATTGGAGCAGATTAATATCCTGATAAGTCTTTCCGTGGTGAAAGCCTGAAAAAGCTTTTGGTTGCAATGTGCAAAAATAAATAACCACAAATTGGCAATCCAATGTCTTTATAAACAACTTTACCTTGCCCTTAAATTTTTGCAAGTTAGAATTTGGAGAAACAGGATATTCTAATAGGTTTAGGAGCAATGTGTTGTTTTCTTTTAGACCTATTAAGATAGAGCACAGAATCCATTTTTCGGCACAGTCGTAGTGCCAAATGCAAACAGGATATTGTCATTTACAAAAGTCTTGAGAAAAAACCGTGTTGTTCTGTTAAGTGCAGTATAGAGTACTGTAGATCTGACATGCAACCGATATAATCTTTTAATTTAAAGAATTTTCTCACCTTCAGCTTTAGGTCTTCTCGCATGACCACGTACAGGAAAGGATTGAAACAGCTATGACTCCAAGCCAGCGTGGTACTAATCATATGAATGTAATAGTGAACAGTTGGGATGTGTGATTCCCCTGTAAGCACAAAGCAGTGTTTGTTTAACCAAATCTGTTATATGCTCCAAGGTTTGGCTGCTTCAATTCACGACAAATTTCAAAGCATATTATCATTGACATTTATTTTTTGAGACTGATTTTCACAAATCCTAAATATTTTTTTATTTTAAAAGTATTCGGAGAAGCAGTAGCCTCTGCAAAGCAGCGTCTTTTCATCATTATGCTAAAAACAGTTTCAACAGATATCAGTGTTCTGAGCACATCATGAAGCAAAGAAAGATAATAATGACCACGCTAAAAAGTTAATGGTGCATTCCAAAGAAGATAAAACAATCGTTTCACATCACCACTACTATTTTTCCATAGCTCAGCATTAATTTGAGAAAGTCTCACCAATGAGTTGAAAAGCTTGCAAAGAGTAAACTGCGTTTGAAATCTGGTTGGGAAGCCAGCAGAAAATGAAGAGAGCAATAACAGTCAGAACCAATACCGTGGCTCGATCCTGAAAGACACAGGTGAGACGGTCTACTGCAAGTTTCCTGGCGTAGCTACGTCGATGATCTACCTATCTACACAACTGCAGTGTGGATGTAAACGTGATCGTACAAAAGCTATACATATCGCTCAAAACCGATTCAAGCTTGGCTGCCCGATCCAACACCTGAAAGAAGACAAGCACAGTGTCGAGAATGATTCGGATAAACAATTTAAGATTTTTTAATGTCCCGGCATTTGGCGCGTGTCTGTCGTGATTACATTTCTACAATTTATACCAATATACTCAAAATTTCATGTACATAACATAACAGCAAAAGATGGCTAAATATCTCAAAAATCGTAAACAAAATCAGTGCTAAGTTTGTCAATGTTTTAAACACAGCTTTTTAACAGCATTTATTGGTCCTACTCCTAACACAACTAAAAAAATGAAACCACTCTGTGGCTAAAATCTGCTTTCTCAACTTCTCGGAATGACGTTTGCTGAAATCAAGACACCTGTACCAAGATTATAGTTAATTTTTGTAAGACTGATGGAAGATTTACCACAAATAGATTCAAAGATTCTTTTCTATTTTATCGCAACTGGATGGGGAGTTTTAACACAAAGTAATTTTTGCATTTTTAAAACTGTTTGCCAAGTTTTTGTGGGTTTCACTTCCAACTTAAAATAGTTTTGCCCCACTTCCGAAAACGTTTTTGTACTTTTGACCCGCAGGGACGATGGGCCAACCGTTTCCTGTAAAAGTGTTGGGAGCGTGTTTGTTGCAAAACACGTCATGCCTCAGATAAACTTGATTCTTGAAAGTGCTTGGCAATCTACTTGCGTATATTTCGTTTAAAAAATCAGATTGAGAAAAATCAGATTGCGAAGGCTCTAGGTTTTTGTCTTCATCTGCACTTCAGCAAAGAATGTTGAATCACGAAATAAAACATTAAATTTGCCGAACGCAATGGAGGATTTGGATAAATGTTAAACTTCAATTTAATGCAAGCTGTCGTCAGGATTTTTAAGATGGACATCCCGACAGAGTGTTGGATTGCATAACTGCCGCGTATATCTGCACAGTTTCTGCAGTCTGGTAAACATCCCAGAATATCTCAACTCATACAGTATACCAAATATTTATTTCTATCATTTGGACAGGAAGCGACGGACCAAAACCGTCTTGGACTGAAATTTAAAACAGGTCTGTCATTTTCGCGTCCAGGTAAAGATCCCGCAATCGATAAAATTTTCAATGCCTTACCTGCCGTTTGCTGGTAAGCTTGCCTCTGGTCTTTCGCGTTTTGAGAAAAATGGCTATTGTTGTGTAACAAACTGCGATTATGATGCACGGTAGGACGAAGCCAATCACAAATCTAAATTTAACCACAGGAATCAATAGGGACCATGCAACACATTAAGTAAATGCTTTTTGTTGCAACTGTATCGACATGTAATTCGATGAAGATTGGAGAATTTTATCAATTTAAAAACAATAAACAGTGATTAGATTGAAAAAAACAGTAAAATGCACAAAACTATCTTCTCCATTTCTTAATACCGAACAATTTCAACCAAGATTAATCAAATTCACCACTCTGATTTTTCATCAGCTATTTTCGAAATGAACTACAAATAGTTTGCCTGTACCGTTAACTTTGTTTAGCATTTGCCAAATAAGTCAGTACACAGAAATAAACGGAGAACGTTCGGACTCCATTGATAACGAAACCACTATATCTATCTCGTGGCCAACGCAAATGAACATGAAGGGATGTTGAAGCAACCTAATCCAAAAATTTTAAAACATTGGTGGTAATCTCGTTTAGAAAATTTTAGCAAAATCATTGAAACACATAAAGGTGAAACCGGGAAAAGACAATTGTTAATATTGTATTTTTAAAAAAGTTGAAAAGTGCCGTAAATTACAAATTGTAATCTTCTGAGATTTTTAAAGTTGATGTCTAGAAAACATACTTCAAATCGTTTTTGAAATAGGGCTAAGATATACAACACTGCTCTGCTCTAAATTTCAAGGGGAATTTTAACCCATATAGTTCGCACAAAGTGTGTAGAAATGATGCACTCCACAGATTTTTCACGATATAATCAATTGTATTTTTACGCGTAGGATATGAAATACTTCATGTTTCAAAGAAAATAATGCGGGTATTGGCGAAGTGATCGCAAATCGAACAAGTTGGCCAAACCTTAAAAATAAAAAAAGGACGATAAAGGGGTATAATACAGAAAAGGAGAGAAAAGAAAAAAGAGAAACAAAACAAATAAACAAGGACTACACTAGACAATGCCACATAACAGTCAGCAATCATCGAAATAATTAGGCCTACAACAATGGCGCATAATGGTCAACTAGCGTCGAAATACTTGTCACAAAGAGCAACTGCCTGATAATAACAACAGAGAAATGGACCACATGTAAATCAAGAAGAGACAAAAATTGTATTTGAAGGGGCAGCTGCTTACGTAATTTATAAACGTACGGCACGGCCTATTTGATAAGTCTTTCGGTATTGCATTCCACAGTTTAAAGCGTCTGTAAACAAAATGGCGCAGTTGTTTTACAGATTTGAATAAAGTAATGATTAATACCTGTTGATCAAGTTGTCGTGCACAAAATTGTGATAGATTGTTAAGTATTCTTGTTCTTCGGTAATTTGTTTGGTAGCATCTGATTGCGTATCTTATACATGTATTTTGAAAGTTCGTGGTTGTGAAAAACCACATATCAAAGAATAAAAAAATTATAAATCAAAAAATGTTTATAATGAAAACAAACTAGAGAAAAGAAAACTATAAGATAAAATACATCCACGTAAAGAGGGAAACGCTATTAGATATCAAGCATTGACGTGTTGTATTGCATCCGCAGTATAACCATTTCTCATTGCTTTTGGTAGAACCTGTCGACTATCGTTTTTAATATGTATTCTTTGAGCACGTTAACAAACAATCGTTCATAATTTTCGATGGTCAAGGTTGGTTTACCATTGGCAGTGCAAGGTATTGAAAAGTTTGTTAGAATGTACCATAGTATAAGGTTCAGTTTCAAATTTGTTAGACTCGCTTTCATAATCCCTTGGAGTGACGAAAGTGGTCAGCACCAGTCATCTACCTTTATTTGCGCCGAAACCACGCAGCTACTTTTCGTATTGAAAACATTCTTAAACTCGTCAGAACCTTAAGCATGAAGTATGTTTTTCTTTCAAGGAAAATTAATAAAATAATTCAACATATTTTGCAAATATAAGCTTTATAAACTAATATACTGTATGTTTTCAGATATCTGCATCGTAATATAAACAACCTGATTGAAAATGCTTCAACATTTGACATTCGAAATAAAATCTTTTGAGCTTTAGGTATTTCGACAACTCTTCTGTGAACTATATAGCGTCATGCTAGTCTCACCTTCACCAACCAGCAACAAAACACCGTCAAACCAACCAAATCCAGTATTTAATGTATGCACACAATTGCTCCAGCTTTTCCTTGTTTGATATTTCTATTGATTTCAATAAATAGCCAGCGTAATTTTTGAAAGAAAATTTATCGTGTTCTAACAAGGAAATAACCGACAAAAAATAATGAAAACAAAGGCTTTAATTGTCATGAAAATTTTGTACAAAGTTATCTGCGCAAGCCTGCTGTGTGGACAATATCATGACCAATAATTTTAACGAAGCTTTGCCTTTTGAATAAGATTACTTGTGGTGTCCAATTCTATGTGAACGTATTTCGTTTTTCTGTATTTTAGCAATCACCCTTCTACATTCGACAATGCTAGCAATTACCACAAGTTGCAGAAGCAAAAGCTAAGAAAACATGAAATCTCACCTGGAAATGAAGTGAATGGCAAACCACTCATTGTGCATCGTTCCGTTCCGGGAAAAAGTCCAAACGCATTTGTTATAACCTGCATGGTATATAAAACAAAGAAGCAGTAAGCGATTTGCAGTAAGATAAGAAACCTTTCATTGCTTCTAATTAATTTATTCTTTTCAAATGAAGCTGTAACAACGAAATGAAACCCAGTCGCATCTGTTATAAAAGGTTCTAAAAAACTTGACGGAGCCAAATTTTCTACGCAAAGCTTCAACGATGCAAATGGTTAGAAAGAAAAGTTGGCGTTACCGATGGACAAACCATCATAATAACCAACTCCTGTTATTTCACCACCGTTAGGCATCATTCAAATTACTTATAACATCATTCGGATGTTATTCGTTTTTCTCTGATATAATCAAAGCTCTTGTTTATTGCTTATATTGGTCAATACGGGACGTAGTTTGAAAAAAATATATTTCGTGTTGTATCGGACACATTTAACACGCAAACTAATGAATCGGACACATTTCTCTCACAGAGCGCTATATCGGACTGATATAACACATCAACTACTGTAGCGAATCAGAAAGACGTAACACATCAAGTGCTAAATCGAAAAGATATAGCCAGGCTTGTCCATGAGAATGGGGTTCCCATGAGGAATCTGTGGGATTTTTCCAAAGGGATAGGACAGTGGATTTGAAATTTGTCCCATATTACATCGCTAGTCATTTTACGTCTTACAACAGGAATTTTCTGAAGTTGAACACCGCTGTTATGCTAACAGCACAGAACAGTAAGTACTGTATTTCTCTTAGAGGTTCAGTGCCGTAACGTAGTGATGCGAGTGCCACTAAATTAAGACTGTTGTGCCCTTTTTTAGGTGACAACTGCACATTGGGGCACCCAATTTTTATTGGATCTCCTAATTGCAAGTTTTGGGGCATGTTAATAGCGGTTCTTTGGAGTCATGCACATGGTATAATGTATTAGACAGACATTAAACATTAGACATGCGCGTGGTAAAATATACTTCGACTTCGTAAATAAAGTAACGGGTACGTGTGTTCAATGCGTTCGCGGAGTCATAATACCTTTCACGCACACATTTCTGTTGCACTTTTTTAAGCCTTGAAAGACTTTAACTTTGCACAGGTCTTGATCCTAATCACGCCCCTGAGAACAGCAAGTATTTCCACAAATAATCGCACAGAATGTTTCGTGTTCTCAGAAAACACGAGTTACCCCAAACATTCTACCAGTGAAAATTCGCAAACAACAAATTACAACATCGTACGTAACATTAGCAAATGCAGTTTCTTCAAACCTCTTAACCGTCAAATGACTATTGCAAAATAAGAAACTCGAATATTTTACTTGCGATTGTCAAAAAAAGCTCCACATGCAAAAATGTAGAATCTAAATTTCAGTGTCAATTATACGCAAGGTCAATTATGTGGTTGTGAGTTTGCAAGGGTAAACACTGCTTCAAACTTATGGTGCTTCAAACTAAACTTATAGGATGTTTCTTTTTTGTTATTAAGACTAAATGTAACTAAGGTCGTCTCAAATCAGAAATTTTTAGGAAAGGTATATCATCTTACATTGTTGTTGTTGTTCAGTTTTAAAACCATTTTAATACAGTGCTTAATTTTAAAGTGCCGCACCCTTGTATTGTCTCGACTAGCTTCACAAACAACAGGGACAAGGTTAAAAATTATCTTTATTTTTTCATAAATGCGACATAAGTAAGAATGGAAAAAAATTGTGCATAGAAGTGTTAAATACAACAGGTAAATTCAATTGAGATTGCCGTACGTTAAAAAGCTTGTAATCTAATAACTTCCTCATCTTTACAAATATATGTTTTTTTTGCTTTCTCAGCTAACAAAATACAAAACAAAAAAATGGAAAAGTTATTTATTTGCACACGTAAAATGTTTGGTGAAGACTTTTACTGCTTCAGATTGTTCTGCAATAATCAGCTGCGCGTTTTTTTGCATAATTCATTATGTACACATGCAACTAACACCCTGTAACCTTCAAATTTGACATTTGATCTGTTCCTGGTACATGACATTTGATAAAAAATGAGATTTGCCAACATGTTCAAATACGTCTGCAGAAGTTCATGAATGTCTGCAAATCAACAACCATGTTACAGTGTGTTGCAGCTTGGGATAGCAATGACCTATGGTACATCCATGCATTGTAAATTTGTTGCATCCTCACCTTAAAGTAAAATATGGGAGGATGATAATATAAGCACAGCGTTCCACAAATCAAGCCCCAGCAGACACATGTGAAGCAGTTGCATGCAAGTTGAAAGCTAATTTGTTTTTTCTGGGAACCAACCATTGATTTCAAGAGTTGCAAGGAAGACTACGTCAGTGATACATAAGGCACTTTAAATGTGTTTGCTGAAATCAGATGTTTTGTTTCATTGCATAAAATAGCTCAGCGAGCAAATTTCATTGTGGTTAATTTTTCTTGTGCTGACCGAAATCAGCACATTGCTGATTTTAAAATGAAAACAGTAACAAAAGTAACAATCGATGAGATGAACGTCTGTTCAGAAACGGACAAAAAAGAGTTTGTTCAACAATAGATAATAAAAATTGTGATGCCAAACAACAGCGAAACTCTCGAGCCAGGTTTGGTTGAAGAAATATTAAGTTTGGCAAGGTGAACCGGGTTTTGTAGGATACGTTTATGAAATCCAACGTTCCTATTTCAATGACAATGCGAACAGAAGAGTCACATTCACAGATCATGCAATCAAAAATATACTGCAAGCAAATTAAATTGCAGTGATCACATCGTTTCTGATCAAACGGAAAAAATAAGACCGGGCCTGACCGTAGATTCCCCAAAGAAAAATTAAACCATTGATTTTTAGCTTTCAAGAAAATTGCACGCCCGGCATAGCAGCTGCACACCACTCTTTTACAAATGATCCTAATGCTAATTCAGTGAGCAATACGAAATGATTGAAAACTATTCGCTTGGTGAGGTAACGCGGCAATAAACCCCTCATAGTTTCCTTATCCAATAAGGAAAGTTCTTATTGCGAAAGGCTTTCCATTCAAAGAAAAACATTTGATTGACAAACATTGTCAGGAGAGCCATACAATAGCCAGTAAACAGCTTAAAAAACTTTATGCAAGTTGTGGTTTAGCTTTTTCTGCAAAGTCACATATAGTACCGCAAATTGAACGTAAGGATTCAATGCAAATATCCCGTTCATTTTGTTGAAATAAATATTTTAACCCTGCTCAGGTAACCTCTGCCCAATTTGGGCAAGTAGTTATTCTACTTAAATAAAAAATTAGTTAACGTTCACGTAGAAAGCTGATTCTTTCAGTAGCTGCATTTTTTTAGATGCTCTTTCGGGCAGTCCTATCGAAATCTGCACAAGTTTTGTAGTTTTTGATGGGGAACAAAAATTTGCCCAAATTGACCCATGGTTACCTGAGGTGTAACAAAATTCCTTCACAAAGATCCCTCCTAAGGTAACCTTGACCAATTTGGGCAAAAGGAGTTGGTGCATGTAGGTTCACTGGTAAGCCACGCCAGCAACCTAGAGTAGATCATACGAGTTCAAGCCCTGACGACACAAATCAATTTGACGCGAATGGCTCCTGCTCAGCTCGTGGTTTTCATTGAGAAACAGGCAGAAGAATGTATGACGCCTTCTCCGTCAGAAGAAAGAAGTTGGAGCCAGAAGGGGCCTGCACCGTGTGCACTTGTGGTGAAAGGTCAAAGCATTTTATTGAGGACATGATGAACCTTGTGCTTCTCTTTATCTAATTGAAGTTTCTAGAACTCTGGCTGAGCGAAGAAAGGCTTGCTCCTTGTTGTGCGTGCACTTGTGGTAAAGGCCAAAGTATTTTAATGAGGACATGAACTTTGAGGCCAGACAACACTGTGGACAGTGCCGTGCCAAGGCAGCCCCGTACCCTCCGGTCGGGGGGGCCCCAACCATTCGTAGGGGCCCCACAATGTATATTGTATTAGTAAATTAGAGCCGTGTCTCTACCCTTGACTTTACTCTTCTGGTTTTGCCCTCAATGCAGAGCCGCATGTAATATAATGATTCGTTAATTTCGAAAAATTGCGGACGTTCGGACACTGCAGCAGTATTTTGCAAAGTTGTGGTTACGTGATATTAAAGATGATATTAAAGGGACCCATCTGGATTTTTTTTGGGGGCTCAACAGCCTTTCACACGGCTCTGGCTGTGGAACCTGTCCACCATCAAAACAGAACAAAACGAGGTTCACTTGCCAATTGCCAACGATGGGGAGCACTTTTCGGCATTGATCACTTTCAAGTTTTCGCAAAGATTACTCTCTCTCTCTCTATGAAATACTAACCCTGGGTGATTTCAACCCAGACAGGAGTGGTGGCCACGTGGTCCCTAGGTGAAAATTACCCAACGTTATGGTTGATTATGAGTTCGGGTGAAAATCACTCGACATTATGGTTAGTGTGAGTTTGGGGTGAAAATTACCCAACGTTATGTTTAGTGTAAGTTTTTGGTTTCCCTGTTAATGCCTTGACATTGTACATGTTGACAAAACTCCACTAATTTGTAGTTTTCATATTTCAATTTGGGGGGGCTTCGTGCATTGCTTGAGTGGGCTCAGTCCAGCAAATCCTCCCTGTGGCGACGGGACTGGCCATATGTGAGACATGAAAGCCAATAGCGGTGTCGCGATAAATCTGATTGCCCAACAATTGTCGTAAAGCATTTGCCCATTTTGGGCACGGTTACCTCATGTGCCAGATTTTCGTAAAAAATTTGCACATTTTGGGCAAGGTTGATTGATGTGCCTGAAAATTGCAATGAAAATAGAAAAAATTCATGCCTCAACCTAATTTACTTTCATTGCAAATGGAACCACAAGCTTGAAATGAGGTTCTGTTTTAACTTTAAACCGACCACCAATGACGTCTACTGGCGGAATTTTTCGATTTTTCTTAACTTTTTCGTTCATTTGTTAAGAGCACTTCCCACATTTTTGCTTGGAAAATTGCTTTTGTTCTTCATCACATAAAAAATTTTCCAAAATCACCACGTTGTGTTTTTCTGATCGGATGAGCTTGAGAAGACTTGTTAAGTTGTACAAAAATCAGCGCGCTCGTCTAAACCTAGCAGATAGTCCAATATCAGCGAATAAATCAAATCTGCCCATTTTGGGCAAGGACAACAACGGTGTTTGTGTTTAGAGGTTACCTGAGCAGGGTTAATGAATTGCTTGAATGATAAAATTTGAAAAATCAAAATCAAAAGATAAAAATTGATTCTAAGAGATGTTAGCCAAAGTCTTAAATGATATCAGGAACTGCGAAAAAACTTTCCAAATTAAATTTTGAAAAGGGATATGAGTTTTTGCAACGTTTACACGGATTTTTATTTTACCAGAAAAGTACATTTTCTTTAGTTGTCAACATCGCTACCAGCATGGTGCTTCACTTCCTTCCACATTTACTGCTATACATACCTTTCACTCAAAACGCTTTCTAGAAGATGGTGAAACAACGAGGCATTTAAACACAAGCAATGAAAAGTTGCGAAATTTTCAAACACCTGTTTACCAACCATTCGACCTGATGCACGTCTGTTGCAAACTATTTGTTGGAACTTTAACCGCACTTGAGAGAATGTTAAGATAATAGGAGTTATAGTTAAAACCATGGTAGCTTTGTGAATGAGATAACGTCGTCAGCTTCCAGAGTTTGTTTTCGGTCAAGGTGAGGTACACCGACTCATTTTTCACATAGAATCAACTTCTAGTTTTCGTTACTTGCAAAACAATAACAGTGCTGCGCGAAATACACGAAAACAGCAAAACTGATTCTCATTGCACAGATTTAAAGCTAATTCAAATGAGTGAATGCGTTTTTCCTTAAATGCAAGCAGATATTTTTCTACCACTACAAGGCAGGTGTTGCTGCGAAAAGTTTGAGAATAACGGAAAATACTATAATCTATACAAACCATGCAATAGGCGCTAAATATCTTTGCTTCTTGTGTTCCAAAAATATGTCATCATAGCTTTTTACAGAGCGAGAAGTGCAAGCATCAGTCAATCTCAAGAGGCAAATTAACAAAGTTATCCAGTTTTTAAAACAAGCTCTATCTCTTCGCTTGAAGTCATCAATGGTAATAAAACGCAGTAACCCAACCGCTGAAAACAAAATTCGAAATCAGGGTCAGAGGAGTAATTACCAAAAGATAGGTCTATCCTTGTCCTCCGAGTGCTCTTGTTGTTCATCTTGAATCTTAAGACTGTGATTACTGCGTACTTCCTCCCAGGTGCTCAGTACGTTCTTACCCAGCTTTACTGTGAACTCTGTTGTTTTTCATTACACTTACCTTTATTAGGGCACATTATTTTCATAGGTCTTTGTTTTATCATGTTTCTAAGGCAACGGTAACTTTTATACATCTTTTTCTTCTTTTAAAACGGATTTATCTGGGAATGTTGTATTGTTATCGTGTCAAGTTTTGTAATTTTGCGCCAGAGCAAGTTACGACGTTCTTTTAGAACAATAAAACAATAATTAAGTCACTATTAAATTATACTAGGCGCTTTGCAAAGATTTCTAAGTTAATTTATTTTTCGAAATATTTTTTATCATCACCGGTTTGTTCCAAAAAATCCTGATCACGAAAGAAAAATGGAACCAGACTGATGACGGCCGCAAACATCCAGATAAATGCTGATCCCACTTTTGCTCTCCTTCGTGTTCTGTTTACAAAAATGACAATATGAAAATGCTAAAAAGACGACATACAAGCACATTCGCTGAAACACCATATTCAAAATATGTCCGATTGTACAATAAAAGTTGTACGAGCTCAAAACAGGCAGGAGTGTACAGAAGTTGCAGAAGTGTCAACACTGCTCAGAATGCTACAGGACTATTATTGTTTAATCGTTTAAGATTGTTCCGACAATAGCTTGCAAACTATTGATGAGTAAACAGATTTGCTCACAACATTTCAACAACTTTTACCGAAAACACGAATGCATATGTCGTCGTTTCACTTTAAATTTAACACAAATCTCTTAAAGCTTTTTCCAGATAAAGTTGCAACGCAAACTATTTCATAGTGCGTTTTTCGAAATTGCGTAGAAAATCCGAAATGGTTCAACTCGAAAATAAATCAATCCACATTTTCCAACCTCAATCTCTGACTCCGTTGAAAGTAGACCACCGCCAGTAAACGGTCGACAGACATCGCCGCAAGAAAGAAGACGCTTGCGTACATGTGGACGTGTGTGCTGCCGCTTGTCAGTTTGCAGAGTGCACGCCCAAACACCCATCTGCAGAAAGTACAAACGTTGTACAATTTTGAAAAGTAGTTGATTGGCAACAGACGCAAATGAAAGAAGTTTATCTGATGTTTTTTTTGTTGGCATCGTGATGTCTGTTAGTATTCCTTGCTTGTTCTTTCAAGTTCGGAGAGTAACGGCTCTCGTTGAAAGTTTCCTTTCAAACGAACTTTCAGCAATCAGCAACAGCTGATGAAATCTGTCAAACTTACCTGCTTCGATCATTCGCCGATACTTCTTTGCCACTTTACAATCGCTGGCGGTCTATGCGTGAAAGGTGTTTGCTGTGTAATTATTTGTCTTTCTAACTGTGCTTATTTTATTTCAGCTGTTGTCTTGGAACACTTGTCAATAAATAATGAACTGCGTTGGTTGACTAGATCAGGGATTCTCAAACTATGGATCGCGCCCCCAAATGGGGTCGCGGAATCTAATTTTGGGGTCGCGAAACAAATTGGTTTGACATATCAGATGTAAATGTTTTTGTAAACTAATGTGACGTTTGCACGTATCATTACCATTAGACTATCCATCAAGGGGTCGCCTAGAAAAAACTTTTTTGGAATGGATCGCAGAACAAAAAAGTTTGAGAAGCCTTGGGCTTGAAGACCGCCATGGTCCTTCTTCAATCCTATGTGGCACAGTGACAATGTTTAGGTACATTGATCAATTTTCTTGCTGTTGTGTTTTCATTTATCATAATTTCCACTAACAATTGATTACTTCTTTACATAATGGCTTTTTGTAGAGTTCCTGTTTATTAGCTGAGAAATACGAAACAATCAACCAATCAACCAATTGATTGCTTAATTGCTTTGAGCATAAGTGGGTCTGTTTAGCTGCGTGAGATCCAGTCTCGTTTTGTTCGTATTCTGGAGATTCTTTAATGAAAAGGTGGTTGTTTTTAATCAGATAGGCAGTAAAGCATTTTTATTTCACGCAAATTATTATTAAGAAAAAAGTGATGTTTTGTATATGAACCAAAATATTTGGATCAAGGTTGAGTCGATCCCGCAAGGTGGCAGTACTAGTTGCCAGGTAATTTATCACAGCCCCACCATTGCTGTATTGCAGGGCTAGGCAAAATGCTTTTTGCATCGGCGTTTCACACCACAACAGAAAATGGTGGGCTCCATTTTCTTGGCAAGAACATTCCCACTTTGCTTACTCAACAACTCTGATGACGTTAAACCAATAAAACCAACACTGGCTTGCGACTGAGTAAAACAAACTATATTTAAATCGAGCTTTTTCAACTGATAGCAAACAGTTTATTCCCTATACCTGTTATCCATTGCCAGGTCAATTGTCCAGAACGGTAACATAGAAAGAAAGATGAAGTCTGCAAACGCAAGGTTGGTCACATAAATGTCCGTGATGCTCTTTTGTCGAATCTGTCAAGAAAAATATCCAATCAAGCTTTTTTTTATTAATGTAATTTATCGCAAAAAAGTTGTCAGAATTTTGTCAGTTGTTGTTACGAGTGGTAAGCTGTCCAGGCAGTGATATCATTTTAGCTTAAGTGAATGCTGCATATACGTTTATAACAAACAATTTGCACCGCTTTGCTATTGCAGCAGGTCGGAACGTCTAAAAGTGATTATGCATTGCAGTCTCTGACTGGAAATCTCTGGGTTGTTTGCGTGAAAATGAACAAGCGACCGTCGTTTCATCAGTGAGAGTTATGCCTCACGCAAACATTGAACAACCAGCTCTAAGATATACATTTCCAAATGTGAAGAACAGCAAGTTTGGAAGAGCCCTCAGCAAAAATACGACGAACAGTGCAACGTTGTGATGGCACTGTACTGTGTGTGTCGTTTCGTCGTCATCTGTATGCAAAAGTACAAAACTCACCCTAGCTTGCATGATATAAATCACCATCGCATTTCCCACGGATCCCACCAGACAAACGACGCAGTAAATCGGGACCACGAAGTACTTGAGCTTCCATCGGGATACGTCTGATTTGTCCAGCACAGATGTGACGGTGCTAATAAATGCAAGTGGTGACGCTGTGGTCGTCATAGCAACCTTTCAAAAGTCAGCTATAAATTTTACTATTTCGTTCCTTCAAATGCAGCCAGTAGACTGTAAATGAGAGACAAATATCGAAAAACCATTCTTAACATCTTGTTTCAGCGAATTAACGTGCACGTGTCTTTGTCTCACGTTTGTGGCATTCGGATGTGCTTGATAAATTTTTTACACATGAAGTGGATTTTCATACGCTTCTGTAAATGAAAGCGAGTACCGTGAGTCCAAATATTTGGTTGAATTATCAAATTTAACCATAATTAATGTATAGAGTAGATGATTTGAATGATTAGTTACCATTGAAAACCGCCTTGCACTTTGGCATGATACAAGTCATCCAAAAGGAACTTAAACTTAAATTAGAACGTCTGCTTGTAAATATACACAGAGTTAAATCATCCAATTAGATCCATTCACATTTTGAAAGCAACACACGTTTTTGTAAACAGAAACATCAGTTTAATTTTGAAATTTTGAAGTCTATAATTTTGAAGTGCAGTGTTTCTGACTGTTTAAAGACCACTTGTCATTTCGCTGAACAGAAAAAAGTGTTAGCCCAGTTAGTTTCCTTGAGTTGACAATGAAAAAAAAAATTTTTCAAAACACTTAATATCATGTTGCTTTTTAAACCTCAATAGGTTTTCCGTAAACGTTATAGAATCTGTTATTCAGGTGCGAAGTTGCTATTTATTCAAGTTGATAAGAAATTCCAGAAACGACGTTTAAAAACAATTCATTATTACATCCAATTTTATCAAAGGGTAAACTTTTGAAATAATTTTAACTGCTTCTACGTTCTTAGAAGCCAGAACTGTAAGCTTGCAACAGTGTTACAGTGGGTTTGGAGACGGTTCCTAACTCTTATTTCTGATATCACAAATATTTTCAGTTTATCTTAGATTGTTTGGGGTATCTGAAAACAAGGATGGCTGAAAGTACACACTTGGTTTCTCGAACGTTTTAAGACAACTACACCCAAAGTATACGCATCTTTTTTAGAAACTATTTCTTCTAAACGTTTCTGTGATATGTTTGTTTGTTTGTTTCTTGGAAAAGGTCAATGATGGCAGGCCAAGGTCGGAAATAATCGCTGATTGATTTCAAACATGACAGAAACAAAGAAACACGATTCAAACCAAGATAAAACGAACGCAACGTGCAGAACAAACCAAGAAAAATCAACCCGGGCGTCCGCATAAATTTTTCCAGGGTGAGCAACATCGATGTTGTGCTTATCCGTTTCACGTTTCAATGCAAATAGACGTTCACAAAATACTTTTAAAGTTCCTAGTCCAAATTTCCGGGGAGGAAATGCCCTTTTGCCCCCTACGGACGCCCATGCCCGCAAGGGACACAGAAAATGTTGGAAATAATGATAATAACCTATACACGTGCACAAACACATACACAGATACTTGAAAGGAAGACGATGGTAACATCTATTCAAATTGGCGGGTGTTTAGAGAGAAACAAACAAGTCGCTTAAACAGGAGCACAGATGGATCTCCAGGAAAATCCGATTGTCCGAACAAAAGTATTTTTATTAACCCTGTGTAATGCAAAGACTTAAACGCCGAACACGAAATTATACCTTCATCTTTAAAGTTTTTTTAATCCTCAACAATAGGAGTTGACGTCAAATGTTGCTAAAAGGTCATTCAAAGAATATATGTTGCTCGGTTTAACAGAACCACAATAGAAAGCTTCTACTTGAATAATATTTCAGGATTGAGGATATGTCCAGTACAGCTACGTGAAATCGAATTTCTATCAAAAGATTGTTGCTTGATTAGACTGCGTCGCATTGGTTGAGTTTAGTTACTTGAAAATAGTGACGGGTAAAATCACTATGTTGCAGATGTACCTATCACTGACCTTTCAACTGTATACACCTGCATTTACTGCAAAACTCTTTCATTTGTAACCCATACTGATACGGGCAGTGAAGTATGATGTTGGAAAAAATGTGAATGTCGAAGGGATATTGATGCCATGCGAAATGGTTACATACGCCGACGCAGACATGTTCGACTCCTAGGATAGCTAGTTTGAGTGCTTGGTGTTGTAGTTTTGTGATTCGTGCTTGGAGATTTTCCGGAACTGCCTGCAAAGAATCCTGAAACGCAGATAGTAAGAAAAGAAGGAAATGAGATCATACCAAATCTTGTAAGCATTACTGTAATACGAGCTTTCATTTCTTTGATTTCTTATTTGTTACGCGTTCGCCGTGAGGTCTTAGACTCCATTTTTGCAACAACCTATAACTTGCCCCTGTTTGGAAGAGATCAACTCCTTTTAACTCAGCAATGAGGACTTTCCTTCTCTGCGTTCAGTCTCAATAATGAAACTTCCTTGTCAACATCTGACATTGAACCAGCAGTCCTTGCCGTCTGTTGAGGTCATGCAACAGCCCATCGCCACGGCCATAGCTCACGAGTGACAGCATGAAGAAAGATCTCTCCAAACCTTAAGAGTGTTCTACAAATGCGTTGCATAATTACTCGCGTTCTTCTTCGCTTGGCGTGTGACGAAACGTGACTACCATAAAACTTATCGATTCTGTTTCTCGTATCCATTGGCGTAAGAAGCGGGAATTGTAACCAACCTAAATATTATAGTTTCAGGCAAAAATCATTTCAAACATGGAAAATAATTTGTGTCGAAATAGTAAGCAAACGTTTTTTGTCAATTTGACACTTTTGCTGTACTAATGTGGCAAAAATTCCATTCGATTTTTTTCCTATTATTTATAGAATTAAAATGCAGAATTTTTCAAAATATTAACATATTTTTTCGGGCAAACCGCCCCAGTTCCTTCAGGTATTTTTAGTCCCCTACGCTTTTACTCACAACAACTCGTCCTGTTCTTTTCTCCGGCAAGGAACATCATGGGGTGCTTGGTGAAAACAGTTGATTATTGTAGTAGATGGACTTCTGCTGTAATTTTTTAAGTATTTTAAAGAATTTGTGGACAAAAGCCCACGCCTGACATCCGTTTGTGCAGAAAGAAAATCCTATGTTGTTCTCACTCGTTTTTCTTACAGTGCTTTCTCCTTTTCCATGGGTGGATCTTAACTGTTTATGAAGCTTTTATGTAACGAAAGCTTTGACGGTAACCAAATTCATATAGTATAAATGCACAACGCACTTGCTAAATTCCAACAAAAAACAGTAAGTTGAACGCAAAGAAATTCTGATGTGCTTTTGTCCGAGCAGCTAAATGGAGCAATATTTTTCAGATAGCTCTTTTTTCTGTTATTGTGCTTTTAAGTGGTATTGGTTAGGATTTATAACAGCCGATGTACAGTGTTTAAAATCAAATTTATGCCGATAGATATTCAATGTGAATAATGAAGGGTGGAAATTTCTATCATTTAACAGAATTAAGTTACAGCTATAAGCGGCGTTTGGCTGTCATAACACAATGGATCGTTTCCCTTCACAAATATGCGGTTCGAAAATCTTTCGCCAACAAGGTAATAAACTTTCTGAAAGGCAAAGATTTTGACGTGTGGAAATAACATATATATATAATCATAGGTGGCGGAACCGGGGGGGCATGTGCCTAGGTCCCCCCACTTTTAATTCAAGGGGTACCGTCCCCCAACTTTTAAATTTCGAATTTTGCCTAAATATCCTAAGTTTTTGTAACACAGAAGTAGTATTGGGTCCAGAGTCAACACAAATCATTTAATGAAAACAATGTTGCAGAATTTTGGCAGTATTTTGTGGATGCTAATTCTAATTGTTATTTGTGATTTGGCAGGATTTCGTAATTGTTTGCAGAATACACCGTGCACAGTCTGTCACCCTGGTATAGATTGCTTACCGTATTAGTGTTGTTGAACAGTGTTGCCAGATGGTGTAATACAACACAATTTTTCACAAAAAGGTGTAGTTTTACATGCTTGTGTGCGCGGACCTCGGAAGGAATTTTTCCAGGGGAGTCCACTAGTGGATTTTTCCAAGAGTATTTCTAGGAGGGGATAAAAGTGGTAAAATTTTGTTTTTAGCACTCGAAACTAAGAAAACAGTCTTTTGTGTTGAAATGTTCAAATTCCTGCCCTTCTCCGACATCCATGCTTGTGTGTAGGAAAAATTTGTGCCACACCATTAAAAAATTGGAGTAATTTCAAGCGTTATAACACTATTCTAAATAGTGAAATTTTTCTGAATCTTATAAACAAAATGAAATATTTGATCTTATACACAAAATGAAATAATTGTGTTTTTGTTTTTGAATTGGAAACGCCAAATAGCTATATTTTATTTCTGTATTGGCAACACAAAGGACAACTTGCTAGTTGCAACGTATGTTTTGTCCTGTCTTTGCATTCCGGTATCTAATGCAGTTGTAGAATGAGCATGCATATATTTTCGTTCCATATCTGGCCTTTCGCGTTAATGTTGCAGGTGACCTGAAGAAAACAATATCGTTCGCAGTAGGCGTTCTCACGACTTCGTTCGCTCGCGTATTAGGCTACTCGGGATCATCCATCAGAGTCCGAGCTGTCTTATGCAGTTAAGTATTTTTTAAAACATAATTCATATCGGACTGATTGTTTTTTTGAAGCAATGGATTTGCATAGAACATTGGATTCGAAGTTCAATCCAATGGACAGTTCCCATTTCGAGAATAATTTCAAACGAACGATAAATTATCCAACAACTCGGGCTAATATAAATGAGTCTAGTAAGCGAAGGACTTACTGGCGTTATCATTGCTCTGTGACGTACGTTACTCAACAATGAGGAAGTTATCATGAGAATTTCTCATTTATTTTTGCATATTATAACGTCACAGGGCAACGATAAGGCCAGCCAGAATGAAAGCAAATGGAAATTTCAGTGACACAAGCGTCGAACGGTTTTATTCAGTCGTCAGAGTAATCTTATAATGCACCTGAGTGACGCTGATGGCCTGGGTCGGCCCTGTAACAGCCTATTTGAATTTCAGGTGGTTCACCGATACGTTTTCATAGTGGTGTAATTTTGTCTAAAATATTGTAATTCAGACCTTCATATGGTGTATATGTAATGACGTCACATTTCAATGCTTGTGACGTCACAGCTACCACTTCAAACCGCAAAAATTTGCTATATTTTTGACGTGCACTTGTGCCTCCACTTCGAAAAAATTTCGCCACCCATGTAGATAATATCTTATTATTTGAAATATATATTTTTGTGGCTTTACAAAAACCGAATTACATTTACCTGGAGAAAATTTGGGTTGGAAAAAAATTATATCGATCTTTTACTCGTATTTTAAGCCTCGATTATCATTTTTACTATTATTGCCTGCCAGTCAGTGAGCCAAGCACCAACAGTGCAAAAAAACGCTCACAAAATATTTTGACATAAACAGTAGAGAAACATAAATTGCATACTTTTCATGGCGCTCCAGAACTGCAGAAAAACTGATTGTGAAAAGTTATCAATTTAAGCAGCACACTCAAAGTCACTTTCATTAGGAAAAGAAAGCCGTTTATTTAAAGAATTGAAACCTCTTTCTTGCTTTGTGTTCAGTCGCGCTGCAAAGCAGCTTGCCATTAAAAGCGATATTATAATTGTTCATATCAAAATCATACACACTGAAACTAGTTTACAATCATAGCCAAAGTAAGATAAATAATTCAGAGGGGTTTAATTTACGATTTACAAAAATGCAAGCCAATAGTGCATTAAAGCCCCAACCATGTGATCGTTTCAAGCATAAATGCGTTTTACTGTCAAATTTAATCGTGGTTTCATTGCGCGAAAATCAGAATCAAACCTATGATGCGAAAAAAGTAATTAGCAGAATTGAAACGTTGGAAAGCTTTACACAGACGCCTGTGGACCCATAGTGAAGGAGTTGTTTACTTATGACTGCGTTATCGATCCAAAACAGGAGAAAATAAGAACGACAACGAAACCATGCCAGTTTTTAATAGCAGTAATTAAATTATCAGAAGGCCCAGAGCTAATGCATCGTCTTGCGTTCATCGTACAAAAAATCTAATCTTGCACGAAACGTTCTGTGCAAACGTACTTTCGTCATTGTGTCATTAGCTCCATGACCTGGAACCACCCTCCAAATTCCCTAATGGCTGTAACTGCCATCGCAGTGATAGAGACGTGAGATGCACTGCGGATTGCTTTTTATCGCTACCACCAGTCAAAGGCATACTTGCCATGGAGACATTTTGCTAAATGTGCTTGTTTGATTTTCATGAGTATTCTGAGAGATTTTTGTGAAAATGAAGTGAGGAGTAAAAGTATATGCAGGTCATTTTCACTTACCGAAATACCGTATCACTCAAAAAAGTTTAATTTTGGACTTTCAACCTAAAACAGGGCCTTGCAATTCCTTTGCTCTGTCTCCACACCTAATATAGTCAATAATGATTGGTTGAAAATACTTAAATAAATTTTGGAGGAGTAATTTTTAAATGTAAATGTGATTGTAATATTTCACAACTAGAAAGATCATTACTGTAACCGAGATCGATTGTGTGAAATTAAAAAAATGTGTCAAAATTTGTTTAGTCGTGTTTTAAGCGTTTGACAGTTACAAAACACCGACTAGCACACAGCTTATTTCAAAGGCTACATTTTGTGCAATTATGACGAATAGTGCATCACAACAGACCATTCTTTGCGTATCGAATTGGCTGATATATCACAAAGAGATGAGTAACGAAGCGCACGGCCACTTTGTGCAAAGGTGCTGAAACAGACACGATGGAAAAATGTTGTAATCAGAACCACAGAAAGTGCAATCACACAGTGGAAATTATGATTTGTATTCCCTATTAGAAGTAGGACTGATTGCAATTAAACTGTAAATAAGAAAATGCAAAATTAGTGCTTGTCATGCATGCACAAAATGTCTAATGTGGGGAAAAAAGTAGAGAGAAATTGCTAGTTACACATATAAGCACATTGTGCGTCGCAGTTATCAGTAAAACCACATGCGAAAAGCAAAAAGTTAAATATTTCAAATCTCAATCAAAAACTATTATCCACAAGCAACGTAATAATTAGGAACCAAATCACAAAAACAATGATTTAAACGGAGTTGTGTTGAATATGTTGAAAACAATTCATTTCACCATCAGAAATCATTGAATGGGGCACAGAATGTAAGGTTATAGCACAGAACATATTCCGAGCTCCATTCACTGCATTTCCGTTGATGAAGAAAACAGCAGTTTTACAAATGTCTAGCATGATTTCACTTGGTTTTATTGGATTTAGCGTTTTTCTTCTATTGCAGCTTTGCAAGATTTCCTGATGTTAATTTGTTCCAATGTCGTTAATCTCCCTGACACCATAGCCAAAAACGTTTGTGCGGTCTATCGCAAGACAAAATCTGCGAGACGTAAAAAATAACATGAACACTGGAAGGTTTCCGAACAGCTTGTTACCTTCAAATAGAAGTGTTTCTCACGACACATTGCAAACTAAAATTTATTAAAAAGCATTTCTACTCTCAAGTTGATTGATCAAAACTAAGATCACATGTGGATATCACCATAACAAGATAACAGGGTTCCGATTCTACCAAAACCTGGCATTTTCAGTTATGATTTTTGTTTAATTAAACAAAATTTTCTGGGCACAACAAAAATTAGGGAGACACAATGGGGAGGCACAGCCCCGTAACTCCCTCCGCCCCCGTGGCTACGGGCCTGCCTACAATTGCATTACATTGAACGTAGAAACCTTTATAAAACAGGTAGTCACGGTCTGAAAAAAAATTTATTCCTTTTTATTCCTTTGCACCCAAATCCTTTCTATTGAAGTAAATCTTCAAATCCTTTCTATCGAAGTAAATCTTCAATAGAAAGGATTGTAGATGAGACTGGAAATAAAGTAAACAACCCTCAAGATATAGCTAACACTTTTAACCAATACTTTTGCAACATTGGGCCTGAACTTGCAAAAACGATAACCCCGCCTGCTTCAGCCTCTTCAAATTTTAACCACAGCTGCACCTCAACATTTTCCTTGGTAGATACATCTGTAGAAGAAGTTATATGTGGAATTGAGTATTTGAAAATTGGTAAAGCCTTAAAAGTAGATGACATTCCAAATAAATTTCTAAAAATGGCCAAAACTGTCTTAGCACCATTCTTGTCAGTAGTATTTAACAAATGCATGGTGAAAGGTGTGTATCCCAATTCTCTTAGGTAGCCCAGGTAATACCTACACATAAAAAGGAAGATAAAAGTGCATGCACTAATTACAGACCAATTTCTTTATTATCTCAGTTCAATAAAATTTTTGAAAGAATATTACACCAGGGGTTTTATTAAGGAAAATGTTAGGTGCCCGATATGGATCTGTAGTTACCTGATTTCTCTGACCCGGATCGGGTCCCTAAAACGCCTTTCAAAAAACCTGATTACACCATAGATTATATCCATATCTACAAGATTTTGAACTTTTAACTGGACATCAATTTGGTTTTAGACCAAACTCATCAACGTCCTTAGCTGTGGAAAGTATATACTCAGATTTACTCCACAATTATCACAATGGTTTGTTTACCTGTTCTTTGTTCATAGACCTTTCAAAGGCCTTTGATACTGTACCAATCAGGGGCCACCAACCGTTTTCAAACTGCGAGCTACTTCTTGTGTACCGATTAATGCGAAGGGCTACTGGTTTGATACGCACTTCTGAAATAAAAATTTTGCTCAATTTACCTTCAATTATTTTAGTATTGATATTCGTTAATGTGAAGACGACATTGATCATGCTTATGTTATTTTTCGAACAGGCCCGCGGGCGACCGACATGGTCTTTGTGGGCGACCTGGTTCTCGCGGGCACCACGTTGGTGACCCCTGCTGTAAATCATAATATTCTTATTAAAAAACTACATCAGAATTATGGTCTAAATGGAACAGCACTTCAGCTGTTCACATCTCGTTTAACCAACCGTAAGCAATATACTGTACTGTTGTGAATGGTGCAAAATCGAATTGTAGAAATATAGCTTGTGGAATTCCTCAAGGTTCAACTCTTGGGCCATTGTTATTTATAATGTATATCAATGATCTACCCCTTTGTTCAAAGTTCAAAACAATCCTCTATGCAGATGATACCTATCTGTCTCTTTCACACTCTAGTCTATCTACTTTGCAGAGTATGGTTAATAATGAATTACTAAAAGTACATGATTGGATGCCCCTAAATAAACTGTCTATAAATTATGCTAAGTCAATGTATCTTCTGACAGGAAAGAAGATACAAAGTAATTTAGCAGAGGTATTCTTAGTTAGATTAGGCAACCATCAGATTAAACGTGAGCAATCTGTGAAATATTTCGGTGTTATTGTAGATGAAAAGCTTAATTGGTCGTCACATTTAAAACAAATTGAAACAAAGTTAGCCTTTGCCTCAAGTGTGATCTACAAAACGAGAAACATTTTACTGTTACATACGCTCAAATTACTATACTATAGTTTTGCATACACACATTTGAGTCACTGCGTTACAGCTTGATGGTTTGCAACCACGTCACATTTAAAGCCAATCTATGTGAAACAAAATAACATTTTGCGCAACATGACGTTCAGTAATTATGATGCACAGGTAAGCCCCATTTATAAGAGATTGAATTTTCTGAAAGCGCAGGATATACATAAACTGGAATTGGCCAAATTAATGCAAAAATTTCATGATGGATTATTGCCCAGTATTTATAATGGTCTGTTCCAGAGATCTTCGGATTTACATAACTATAATACAAGATATGCTAGCAATCAAAACTATTTCATTCCCAGTTTCCATAGTAATCTTGGCAAAAAGATAATATCTTATAAAGGAGCGGTAGTATGGAGAGAAATCAATGCGGAATATAAAAATTTACCTTTTCACCACTTTAAAAAAACTATGTGCAATTATTGGCTATCGCAGTACTACATACTTGGTTTCATTTTCAAAAGTGCCTGTCAAATTGCGAAAACTTAATCAACAGAATATTGTTTTTTATATATTAAATTGGAGCATCTATTAAATCAAAATTGGTGAACTTTTGTCCTTATTGTTTGGTGTTCTTGTTTTGTGCGTTTCCTCTGTTTTTTGTTATCTTGCGAGCTTCTGGGGGTATCGAAAAGATAACCTAAGGGTTTTTTCGGTCTCCCAACTGCAAGCTTGGGAATGCTTTCAAGTGTTTGCAAATGGCGTTTGTTTTTTATTGCTTCGCACCTGGTTTTTGCAGTAAACAATACAGCACATCCATCAGCGCTGCATTAGCTTGGAAGGGCAATCCAGTAAGCATGTCATTAACCTGTAGTTATTAGCTATTTCCTCTAAAGTGATGCTTTGCGCAGTCAACCTTAAGCGATAAGATTGTTTGTGTGCACGCTCCGTTTTACAATCGACATTTTGATTTTAAATTTGTAACACCAAAACTCAGCCAGCTGGAAAGTTGTAGTATTTCTGAGAACAAACGATAAACGTGTAAAAAGAAATTAAAACGTTTAGATCATTTTGTCGTGTACTGGATTTGTCATAGTTTATAATAACCACCTGTAATCGGAAAATACGTGAATGTTGCCTAGCTGCAGATGAATTAAAATTAAATGTCATCTTACATTCAATGTTGCTCCGCGCATTTTATATGGTGTATTTTTCTAGATTTGCCCATTTTTGAGAGTTCTCCTTGCCTGTGTCGGCTCAAAAGGTATGGGAAAAACAAAACATACTTTTATGGCTCTATGGGCAAATGTATAACATGTGGACAATCTACTGTACATGTACGAATTTGGCCGCAGCACCAAAAAAACTTTTAAAAAATGATCAAAGAAGTTGTTGCGAAATTGGGAAAATCGAAGCAACCAATTGCCCTCCCTCCAAAATTTTAGGCAAAGTTCTAGGTTCGCCAAAACACACTACATAATTTTCGAGAAAGTCAGGAACAGGAAGCACTAAAAATGTTGGGTTCAAGCCAAGCGATTTTAATTTATTTCTGAGTTAAAGCGCTAGTCTTCTGGCAAAAATTCAAGAGACAACCTAATCTCAAGAAACATTTTTTAAACTTTTCTCTTGTTTTTTTCAATCTTTGAGTTCATTGCCATATATTACACGACCGATTGATGCAAGGCACTAGAACACCGAATGAATCCATAGGTTACCAACCTGAGTGTTTCATAACATTTATTAAAATCTTCTTCTGCAACTTTGGATTGGATAGCAATGTCTAATTTAACTACGGAAGGTGAATGTTCCATGGCAGATTCCTAATGCTTTAGTCAAATGAATAGTGGACATGCTTGTGAGATATGCTCTCATGTATTGTCATCACTTTGAGTTTATCTCTCAATTCATCAATAATTATTTACAGGATCTTTACAAGTTGTGCCATGGAATGCATCGGTCATTTTATGCTTAGCGATCGTAGCTTAAATGCAAGGTGGGACAATACACAAGAATGGAGCATTCTGCACTGACGAAAAGGCCCAAGATTTCATAAGGGCCAAAGCGTTTCGTTGAAAGTTGGTAAGTGCACTAAAAACTCTTTACATCTGTGATTAATTATTGCAAGTTCTTGATGAACCCATGCCAGAGTGTAGTCACCCTGTTAGTCTTTGCGGCTTTGACTGGAAAGCCAAAATTTGATTGTGATTTTCAGGAGTCCTCACCGGGTACGCGACTTTTCGGTCTGGTCATTTCGGTCTGGTCGTTTCGGTCTGGCCATTTCGGTCGGGGACCGTTTCGGTCACGGGACATTTCGGTCTGGCCGTTTCGGTCTGAGGACATTTCGGTCACGACATTTGTGCACATAAACAGCTGATTGCCTTTCTGTATTGAAATGATTATATAGGCAGGCGAAATGTCACGCTAGCTGGTGATATACCAATTCCCTTTTGAGGAGCCTTGATTGTGATTAAATCTGAATTGTAATTATGAGTTTGAAATATTTGAATTTAATTGCAAAAAGTCGATAATGATTTAAAATGCTTGCTTATGACAATGTAAACCATATGTTGATGCTGATTAACTGTTGGATCTTTGATCATGTTTGTAGTTCTTTAAATAGAACCTTTTGTTGATTTAAGTACGTTTGCATTAAAAAGTGAACATGTAAGGTTTCTGCAAGATTTCATAGTCTGACCGAAATGTCTCGAGACCGAAACGACCACGACCGAAAACTCCCGTGACAAAAACGGCTCAGACCGAAACGTCCTGTTCCGTCCTCACCAGGCTAGAGCGGGCTGTCTAAAAAGCTGTTACTGCATTTCAAGGCAGGTTATTTCCCGTGTGATGTGAGTTATTACTATTCATTCAGAAGTGTTAACATTATTGTGATTATTTCTAGTTGATCTCCGGCATTGTCATGCATTTATTGGCGCAAACATTAAACAATTTCATGCAAATTAAAGTTCAGGCGCTGGGACACCGAAAAAAACCTGTTATACAGGCTGTCTCGTCGGGCGCCCCTGGACAGTTTCATAAATTTCTATTGTGGTTTAAAGTTGATGGCTGAATTATAGCGAATTTGATAAGGTTGTACTTTTTGAAGAGGTTGCAGTCTGCTGGATGATCAACACACTCGTGCGGGAGTGCTGGGTCGCAACAGGTATCTAGCAAACAGTTTTTATTGAGCTATACGAAGAAAAGCCAACAAGAAGTAAAAAAAACTCGGAAAAAGTTATTCAAGTAGCTAGTCTCCGCAAAGGCGACGAATTTGAATCAATCAGCAATTCGTTTTTAATAGGAAATCGATTTCATGTAACACTAGGTTGTATAGGTCTCATATAAAACTTGATGTCAAAAACAATGAGTCTACTAACATGAAAACTATTGAGCACAGTGGCTCCGACACAATACTCCGTTTCCCAAAGATCACCACTATAAGCACTTATTGTCCAAAAGATGTTGCAAAGACCATTGTAACATCCCGTCAAAAGAAACAAGTAATCAAAATTTCACAGTTGTTGGGACGCCACTTGCCTGTGGGATGGGTGGAGCGCCTCTTGGTTGAGCAGTTCCGCGGTGGCGGTGCAAATCTGGTGATGACTCAACAGCAGACGCTTTAAAAATAGAATACAATTGTGTGTTCGTTCATAAACTTATTTTATCACCAGTGAGCGACTGGTGATCAAAAACATGTTCTTTGGACAATATGCGTGCGGCCTGACAGCAAACACTACATGTTTCCAAGCGTAGCACAAGGCAATACCAAGCGACATGTTGGACAGAAAGCTGAGCATATGGCGAAGTTGAGGTCACAGAAGCTCTAAAAACAAACATTGTGTCACATTTCATAAAAGGATCTGTAATGGTGGTGGAAAGCGTGAAGCACCCAGGTTGCAAAAATGCAATGAGTGTTGTACTTGGCCGCAGTATCTACGCGATATGAAAACTCAGTAATATGGCGCAACTTACATAAAGTACGAAAAGTTATAACAGCTGCATGAATTTGTTTGGAAATGGAAGCTTGCGATGTTGACCTACTGTACACTTTCCTAAGGGCTAGAAATATCGTATAACGCTGGCTTAGATTGTGTAGAGTTAACAAACTTCACCAGACCATTCCTTTTTTGGACAAACGTTGCGAAAAGATAAAGAAATATATTAAGTTTTTTCTTGGGCATTTCATAGTTTAAATGCGAAGGTCTTTTTGTGATGAATTTATTACAGTGTTTTAAAAACAGCACACCCAGAGAAATTAACAGGTCGTAAAATTTTAAACACAGTGCGTTGAATCAACACAGTAAACCTAAATATGTAATCCCGTGAACTTTCAGTAATTCCATTGCAGCTGACAGAGTTCAACTATGTTTGGAGATACTTTGTTCCCTACGAAAGTTCCAGCTGAACGCAGCCCTGAATGTCAGCGTCCGCCCTTTCACTCCCTTGACCTTTATCAATTAGACCAGTGATTCTCAACGTGGTCCAGGTGGAGCACCGGCGGTCCATCCAGACTCTAGTCTAGAGTCTCTATAGCGGTCCACCAAGAAGTCTACAGATCCTTGATATAAACGTTCCCGAAAACTGTAACCTTCACTCTACAATAAACTGTATAAGACAAAATGGCCCATCGGGCATTTTTTTGAAAAAGATGGTCCCTGGCCCAAAAAAGGTTGAGAGCCACAGAATTGGACCAACAACTAACGCCAATTTGAGCAGTATATTATTACTAGGGCAACCGCAAGTCCAATAAAGTCAAATTTTTGTACCTTTTAAAAAGTTTATGAAACGTCCACAAACCAAATTCCACGCTGATGCCATCTGCGACTCCAAAGTTATTAGGTCAAAAAAAGTCAAAATTTATCGTTGGGTCAAAATTTCTTACGGTATAGTTTTTTCTATGTGTCGATATTTTATCAAAGCTACTCTAACAGATATTGACATGTTTTTGCAACTTTAGTTGCAATTCGGACATAGTACTGAATTTTTTGCGACTTCTGACATAATAGTTTTGTTTTGCCCACTACTGGACAATTGAAAGTACGGTAAAGGCGTGGTAGTACTTGATGTTGAAGTACAACGTTGCGGAACCTTCTCACCGACTTCAGCAGATTTATTGACACTGGATATTTCTATTGTGCGTTTGCACTGATTTTCGCGTACGGTGTGTTACCTCTAGTTTCCTTGGGTCTTTCACGCTGTTGATTGTTATTTCATTTTAACAGAAAAAAGATTTTTAACCTATCGTTTTGATTTCTAATATATGCTGTGTATTCTCCATTTCAATTGAAACGCAGGAAATTGATAGGTCAAAATAAAACCAAAATTTTAAGGTTTTTGGTCAAAAAATTGGTTGCCCTAATTAATGAGCATCATCTGCTACTCCATGCATGACTCTACCATCCACCTTGAAGACCCTAAAACAATGAGATTATGCCATAGACAACCATATACAGAAGGTCATGTGTGCAAAAATACAGTACCTATACCGCTGTTGAAATATTATTGGTATTGTTACAACAATAGGTAGGTATCAAAATAGAGAAGGTCAGTGGGCACGGGTTGAAAGAAATTGTAAATGATCTAATTCCGTCACAACGGACGGAAGGCGGGACAAGAAGATTGATACACGGAAACATTACACCCTTGAAGTATTACAGCCGTAAGCAATTGCTTGCAGATTTCAAGACTGAACATGCGTAGAGTTACGTGAAATCGATTTCGTATTTAAAAAATGTGCTGTGTGATTCGATTGCATCACCCTTGTGGAGACTTATTACTTGAACACAGATACGTGCAGGTCCGAATCATCGCAAAGTCTTGAAAGCCGATCCCAGTCGACTGCTTCCTCGAAAGCTTCCAGCGAGCCTAAAGCTTTTAATTGTCGTTGAACCATTACAAAAATCTTTGTGCCTGATTTCACCAAATAGAGATTTGTGAAGACATGGAATTGGACATTGGCTTTGGTAAAATGCACATTTTAAATTAAACTGTTTTTGCAGTTTAGACCTTGCACCAATAACCGCCAGCTACTTACGTTATTTCCAAACTATTCTTGCTTATTTTACAACCGTCCTTATCGCATAGAAAAGGCTTAAACTGCCTAGAAATTTATCAGCTGCAAATGGCCCAAAATCATGAAAAAGTCTTCTTTGGTTTGATTAGATCTTTTCAAAGGATATTTGCAAATCACAATCCAAACGTTGTTTTCTTGTTAAAATATTTGTATTTTTTGGTTTTACATTTATTTTTTCATTACAGCTAGGTCAATTTCAAAAGCTGCTCTTATAATAAGTGATTTAATTTCAAGCAAGGATCGTAAAGTTGTGTTAAGATGAGCAAGGCATGATTTTCAGAGAAGTTATCAACTTTTTTAAAATCTCTAACACCACTTGTAAGTGTAACAGAAATGTTTGGGTTTTCTGTTGTAAATAATTTTCAAAACGAAAGATGTATCTCAACTTGGCCCAAGCATGCAAACATAAAAAAGTATTTAGTGATGAAAGGTGCAATATTGAAAAGTAAAATAACTCTTTTATCTCTGAACTATTGAACCGAGGAAGGGACGAAATCAAAATTTGCTTGTCGCCTAGCAACAATTGCAATTTTGTAAAAAAAGTTTTGCGCATAACCAATCACTTTTTTAATGAGCACTCCCAACCAAATGTTATCAAGTTTAACACAGGCAGTGTTGACGCGGTTCCGTATTTTTATGTTTTCCTTCCGCAAGATGCATATGCGCTGAAAGTTATTTATCTGATAAGACCGGTTCCAGTGGTAAAGATGTGGAAAAATACTGAAGTCCAGATTTTTTGCATGTATCCTATTGCATGGCGGGTTGAGTGTGGCACACCAGTGGTCTATATCCATTTTTGGTTTGATGAGTTTGTTAAATAATTCATACCCTCCGGATTGTTAGCCGGATGGTCGTTCTGGTAAGAAATCCGCTTCACGTCATGCGATTTAATTACTATAATTTACGGTTCTTCGTACATCCATTTGTCGTTAATCATCTCAGACGGGAATGTTCACCGTTAATCTAAGATAATTATTCCAACATCTGTAGCACACGAGTTATCCTAATTCATTGCACGTTATCTTCATGCAGTGTGGCGCACAGCTGCACAATTTGCAATTTGAAATAAGGAATTAGGCCTCTGAAAGTGTTTTTATTCATTTTAGTTTGCTCAATACGCTGACATTTGCTCCAGTGACATTTCAAGCGTTGTTACCATTGGGGTTTTCACTTTCTTACAAAGGTAAGTTCTCGATTAGTATCAGCAGAAGTGCATCCTATCGCGATGCTGCAATGCGTATATCTTATTTTTAGCTGCAAATATTTACTTTAACACAGAAGTAGGCCATGAACAGTATAATTAAAACCATTCATCACGCAGTTACTTGTTTCTGAACAACTTTTTCAAAAACATTTTGAATTGTTTTGATCTTTCACTTCTTCCAGCAAGCTGCTGTGTAATTTATAGCACAATGTGTTTCCAAATATCAATTTGTCTGTTCATTCATTTGCAAAAGGAGATGCATGTCCATCGCAACCAACCCAGCAGGCTGAGCTAAGTTTAGTTTAAATGAATTTTACAGAAGCACTGCCACCAATGGAAGACTCGTGTGTACTGAAATGACTTGCGTAGCCAGGCCAAAAATTTGGGGGCAAATACTTTGACGTTAAGCGAAAAACAGTACTTTGTTTGGGACACTGCCTCTCAATGCAAAAACTGACAAGATATGCTAGAAATTTGGGGGGCATGGCCCCGTGGTCTCCGTGCTACGCCTATGATGGAAATCGCACGTGCAGCATATTATCCGTATATCGTAAATGTAGCACGCGTTGTATTAAGCGAGGTAAACTGTATGCAAGTTTTTTTCAAATAAGAGCTGAAGACGCATGTTCCGTAAGCGAAATATATACTCGGTAAACATCACATTGTCTGATTCGTTGCTGTGAAATTATTCCGTTCGATACATACATATTTTAGTTGTTTTTCTCTATGGCTACCACAGGAAGGCTTTGAAAGCTGCGATGCATGAATGGAGGAGAGCTATTCTGTTTTTCTCGGTGGACAAGTAACAAAATTTTGTTGCCGAAAAATGAATGAATAATCACTAACGTGTGTGGCTGATAAATGATTTTGTTCATTTCTGAGAACTTTCGAGCGTAGTTTAAGAGTGCATATCCTTAACAGATACATTATGCAAACCCAGGGTTGAAACAAAACATTAAAAACTGACCTAACTTTGCTACCTGGGAACACTATGTCCGCTCAAGAGTCTATCAGAGAAAGAAATTGTTCAAAACCATAATATACGGAAATATATTGGCAATCGTTTAAAACGTTTCATTTTAATGACATTTTCTAATCTTTTGCGAGACAACTTCATTCACTGTCAGTGCTCGAAAAACGAGTTATGCTAATAAACTGCTATACGATTGAAATACTCACAAAAATATGAGACCAAGACTATCACGCACTTCAAGAGTGGATATAATTCGTTTCCCTTTTTGCACTGTTTCACCTGCACTATTGCATGTGACAAATAAAGAAAGGAAGTCAGAAATAACTGCGGAAATCGGGAAGTTACTACGCTGCAAACGCAGCTTTTGAACCAATATGAACAAAGAAAGATCGCAATTACTTTGGCACAACTTCAGAACAAGGACAAATGAAAGGAGAGCTCAGGCAGATGGCAGAATCGCTCTGGGTCTTTGGTTTATATTAAAAATGTGTGATACACCTCGTTGGATTGGAGCATGTACCTATACTCGAAAGACGTTTAGCAAAAGAGTCTATACTCTGACAAACTGTATTGCAAACTTCGATTTTCACTAGTAAAGGGTAGTAAAGTGAGTGTTTGAACTGTTTAAGCCAAAGCAGTAAAACACCAACCTGTCCCTGATAATAGGTCAAGTAACTGTTGTTAAAATCACCTTCGTGCCTGACGAAAAACAATACGAGCCCTAATATATTACATTACATCAAGGATCTTTGACTTAATCTTACCGCTGGTAAGCCACCAATATCAATCTATACCTGAGGTGCACAACCTTTTCTCTATTGCCGGCCGCATTACATTTAGTTTTATGAGTTACGGCCGCCAGTGAGTTCAAGATATTGCTATTTATTGCATTGCTTAACTGTTCTGCTTCCACACACTGAGCCTTAGCCTGCTTCCACGCGTCTGTTTGGCTGTATTTCTACTAAATATCCTCATACACAGTAGACAAAGAGTTTGTATCAAGTCAAGGCCGCCATAACATATATTTTAAATAACACGCGCACGGCCGCACATATTTTTATCGAAACCCGCGTGCGGCCGTACAGCTGCAGGTTGTGCACCCCTGGCACACACCAGGAACACCGCAGCTGTGAAAAGACAAACGGTTGGCCAAGCAAAAAGTGAGAGAAACGCAGACCGAGATGCAGCCTAATCGTGAAACAAAATAACCTGTGGAAATATTTCGCTTCACATCACTTTATTTTGGCAGCACCAAGGGTTCTTCTCACCGCGTAGCTTCTTTAAATAGCAGCGATGGCAGGGTACCAAGAATTTTTATCCATGCATAAAGCTTGTTTACAACGTTCAGTTTAAATACCAGAGCGCAACCCTCTGCGCTGTACTCCAATAAAGATATTTCTATTTTACGAACACCCTGGATGAGGTAAAAGTATGTTTCAATTACTGTATTTGTATCGTGTAACAGCAAATGAATTTTGAAAATCCAGCAAGTACACGGCTTGCAGGATGACTTTCATTCTGTCGCCGATACATATGAGCGCAGGCCACTCAGAGTTCTCACTACAAACCAATTCACCGAAACCCTATTTTATCCGTCCAACATTTAAATGATCTCTGTGAGTTTTAGCTTGTACCAGTTGTATACAAACGGTTGTTTGTCGCATATTGCTCTTTTAGGGGGTATTCGCAGTAAAAAGTATGGTGTGCCAAGAGAATTCCTGTGTGATGTAAACTCTGTGCATATGAGAGACGACATTTGAAACAGCTTGTCAAATGGATCGCCTTCCTGCACTGAAAAGAATCTCACGATTTATGTGTTTTGTGTGGTGAAGATTTGCAAAGATGAAATTCTAGCAGTAGCAAACATTTCAGAAAACAAAAAGTGAAAGAATCTTCGGCCAATCTAAATAATTTCGACATTTATAGAGTTGCACGAAGTTTAATTATTCGTTTTGGTCATAGATAGAGCAATCAAATATTTTGTGATTTTTGTGACTTGTTCCCAGTTTTCAAATTTTAACCAGTTTCTAAACATGAACAATTCATTCAGACGTCCGTCAGAGGAAAGAAATTGGAACCAGAAAGGGCCTGCACCGTGTGCACTTGTGGTGAAAGGTCAAAGCATTTTATTGAGGACATGGTGAACTTTGTGCTCTTCTTTACCTAAGTGAAGTTTCCAGAACTCTGGATGAGCCAAAAAAGGCTTGCTCCTTGTTGTATGTGCACATGTGGTAAAAGACCAAAGTATTTTATTGAGGACATGAACTTTGAGACCAGACTACGCTGTGGAACCTGTGTCCACCATCAAAACAGGGCAAAACGAGGTTCACGTGCCAACTGCCAACGATGGGAACGCTTGTCTCCATTGATCACTTTCAAGTTTTCTGCAAAGATTACTCACACCCCTGGAATACTAACCCCGGGTGATTTTCACCCAGACAGGAGTGGTGGCCACGTGGTCCCTAGGTGAAAATCACCCGACGTTGTAGTTGATTGTGAGTTCGGGTGAAAATCTCCCGACGTTATCGTTAGTGTGAGTTTAGGTGACACCTACGTTATGGTTAGTGTGAGTTCGGGTGAAAATCACCCCGCGTTGTGGTTAGTGTGAGTTTGGGGTGAAAATCACCCAACGTTATGGTTAGAGTGAGTTTCTTGTTTCCCTGTTAATGCCTTGGCATTGTACAAATTGACAAAATTCCACTAATTTGTAGTTTTCATATTTCAGTTTGGAGGGGCTTCGTGCGCTGTTGGGGTGGGCTTAGCCCACAAAATCTCCCCTATGGCGACGGGACTGGCCGTATGTGAGACATGAAAGTCAATAGCAGTGCCGCGATAAATCTGATTGCCCAACAATTGTCGTGAAGCATTTGCCCATTTTGGGCACGGTTACCTTATGCACCAAATTTTCGTAAAAATTTGCACATTTTGGGCAAGGTTGATTAATGTGGCTGAAAATTGCAATGAAAATAGAAAAACTTCATGCCTCAACCTAATTTACTTTCATTGCAAATAGAACCACAAGCTTGAAATGAGGTTCTGTTTAAACCTTAAACTGACCACCAATGACGTCTACTGGCGGAATTTTTCGATTCTTCTTTACTTTTTCGTTCAACTGTTAAGAGCACTTCCCACGTTTTTGCTTGGAAAATTGCTTTTGTTCTTCATCACATAAAAAATTTTCCAAAATCACCACGTTGTTTTTTTCTGATCGGATGAGCTTGAGAAGACTTGTTAAGTTGTACAAAAATCAGCGCGCTCGTCTATACCTAGCAGTTAGTCCAGTATAAGCGAATAAACAAAATCTGCCCATTTTGGGCAAGGACAACAACGGTGTTTGTGTTTAGAGGTTACCTGAGCAGGGTTAAAAGTGTCTAACAGCCTTATGCCGGTAAAACACTTTACACAAAACTTTTGCAGCAATAGCCAGTAAACAAGCTGTATTGGAGACTGTCTATGGAAAGAGGTCCTTTCTCAGCAAAGAACAGATACTTTAAGATCTTACAGAGTATGTATTTCACCTACAATGTAGGCATCATCAGCTCTTATTCAAAAAGAAGAGTATTGGAGACATCATCAGCTCTTATTCAAAAAAAGAGTATTGGAGACATAATATCATGCATAGGTGTAAGAGCAGACACTTTTTTGGAGGTGCAAAGAGTGTTTTGCCTGAATTTCCCCAGTATTGTCAGAAAAATTTTTATGCGAAAAGTTTTCTCCTTATAAATTTTCTGTAGCTGTTGGTACATTATAATTTCCTCTGTCGTGTTTCCATAGACTTGAAAATGGAAAATGTGGACACTTGAAATTTGGTTATTGATAACCCAACTGAAAAAAGTACGCTGTGCAACATTTTCAGAACCATACTGGCTCAGTACTCTGGGCATCTGCCTCACAGTTCTGAGGTGTAGCATCCCATTCACAATCTAGCTGAAGCTGTCATCAAGGAACCTGACACCCAGCCGAGGTAGGACTAATACTGCTTTCTCTGAAAACAGATATGAGACATGTACAGTATCATATTATTTTGATGACTGTGCCGTGAGATTCACAATATTGTCTGTTCAACTGCCACAAAATGTATTGGAAATTGAGTTCATCCAAACACTGTAGTTAAAATTTAAAAAAAAAAGCTTTTCTGTATCTTCTTTCCATGGACTCTACAAATATGAAGTAGGTGTTCTACAGCGTTCCCACAACGTGCAAAATAAAGCACATAAACGAAATACCTTTTTTGCCCAAACTGTCAAGTGAGTGAGTTGCTCATGAACTCTCACAAACTAAAACCCGAAGTTACCAGAAACAGTTGGTTGATTTTATATATATTTAATGTGCTTTCTCTGACATAATAAACTTTTATTTATACACTCAATAACAAAGTACAATTTCAGTAATGTTGTTAAAAAATGTCGAATTTCTGTATCCAAATTTTTTGAGAATTAGCCCAAATTTTTGACAAATCAAAAATTTTGGGATGTGCTTGCACGTTTCACCCCTGCACCCATAGCTCCTACACCACTGGTTCCATGATTCCCTTGTAGTTATTGTTCTGCAGGTTTGTCCAGTCACATTGTTTCTAAAAGTTTTCTGCGGGCAAGCGTGAAAGTCTAATTTCTCTTGTTGATCCTTGAAACTCAAAATTTTTGCATTATTCAAAAGTTTCTGAAAAAAGGTAATAATTTTAGCAAAAACTGCAATCTTCCAAAAGTTTCGAAGGACTAAGTATTGGCATGGTCTGCCAGAGTGCTTTGAACCTGCAAACAAAGCGTAGCACACAGAGCAATCTACCGATTTCTAAATATGTACGTTTCAAGCTCTATCGGTGAGTTTGTCAACGCAAGATATCTTTAGCAAAACAACAGTTTTCATTCGTGCATATTATGGTAGAAACATTCATCTAAATAAGTGCTTCTCAACCTTTCATGTCCGCGGCCCTCCTACCGAGAAGTTCAACACTCGTGACCCCTGCCCTCAGGTGATCATTCTTCTTACCTCACCACGTGAAGGCCTCTGCATGTGCAACCCCCACTGGCCAAGGAATCGTGGTCTCCTTAGGGGCCACTGTCCCCCACTTACGAAACTACGATCTAAGTTAATACTCTTATGATGGATCTGCTTTTGCTTCATCCATGAGCCAGACTGTTCTAGCAAAGAATATCTTGTCTCGTAAAAGCAACGTATTCAGATTATCCAAAATTGAATTAAAGCATTGTCATTGCTGATGTGCCATGTCTCGAAATATCTATATATTTCAGCTCAGGTTGGTCGCAAAATTTATCTTCCCCACAGGGGCGTACCGAGGTTAGGTGGCGCCCGAGGCAAGAAACAAGTTTGGCGTCCCTATGTCCGAATCTAAGGTCTTTTGGGAGTAAACCAACTGTGTTGAAGAAAGTAATTGCGACATTATTGGGACTCTTCGGGCCCCCAGTGATTTGGCTCCCGGGGCATTGTGCCCCCTTGCCCCTACACTGTACGCCCCTGCTTCCCCAGCTGAACTGACAAACTCACAAGCAAATGCTCGGAATCGGTCAAGGAACTGGTGCAGAAATTGCAACTGTTTGAAGCTTTTTGTTTCTGGTTTGTTTCGTTACAGTGACAATCTGTAAAGTGTGCTTGTAGTAGTATGACAAAAAAAAACAGATAGAAAGTTCTTCAGAGATTCGCTGACGTAATTTACGTACGACTTTAGCACCTTGTTCAGGTAACTCTTAAAAGCAGGGTTGCGGAGTCGGAGGTAAAATGTCCGACCTTTCCAAAATTTCCGACTCCGACTCCCAACTCCGACCTTTCCAAAATTTCCGGCACCGACTCTGACTCCTTCACATAAAGTGAATAAAGCTTGGCTGTCAACAATTTTGTAGCAACTAGCACTCAATGGAAATCATGATGCACAGCAAGAATTCCCTGTTTCAATAAAAGTTTGAAAAGAAATTGTACCATTTCAACAGGAATTTCTAGCTTAGGAGTTTGATGTAAAAAATTATCCAATTGGACAAAAAAATCCGACTGCGGCTCCACCAAAAACCTCCGACTCCTTGCGACTCCGACACCGACTGCGCAACCCTGCTTGAAAGCTAATTTTATGAGTAACACCAACCAAAATGGTAAATGACGTTTTAGGAGCACTGACGCATTTTTCAACAATTCAGCATTTATTTTCTAGCTTATCTGGCATGAAAGAAACTTGCTGTATGTCGAAATAAGCATTTAGAAAATAAAACAAATATATTTTCTCTGGGAAACCCGCAAGGTGACTCCTGCCAAAATGGTAAAATTCTTATTCCAGGTGCAACTGAGGTTAACTGTGAGCCGCCCGCATGCGTCGACCAAAAGGCCGGACTTGTTCATGCTAAAATGGCATGGGAGACCAGATGTTGTACAACAGCGCCGATTTTGTTATCACCCTTTAGGATACCACTGCCATCTTGGCCGTAACCCCCTCCCTTATTCAAAAAACAAAACACAAAAGTTACGCATATTTCGATAGGACTGCTCGACAGAAGGCATCGAAAAAAACAGCTACTGAAGGAACCAAGTTAATTTCATTTATTTTATTTTTATCCTATTTGTAGGTTAATCACAGACTCACGGTCCATGTCACAAGGGTAAACGAATAACACAAGAGTACAAAAAAGGTATCTCATGGCGCCCTACAGAGTAGGTGTTAATGTTAACACACTATCAACACTGAGAAGAGCAAAACACTTTAACAGCACCCAAACTATAACTGCATTCACATGTAGTCATATAAGGATCCAGCAGTGGGAGAGAAATTAAGAAATTCTAACATCAGATTTCGAGGTAAACGGCTAACAGAAAAGAAATCAAAATTAATCGGATGGGGGTGGTCAGCAGCGCGCAGAGGCATGTACATTGTTTTGATCAAGGTTTCAAATGTTTTTTAAGACATTTAGCACAGCTATGTCCAACCCGCGACCCAGTCGAGGGATTTTGCGGCCCAGTTTAGGTTTTCGCTGTAGTAGAAATATCCTAGATGCTGACAACCTGTCCTTGTTTTGATAATCTTGAATTTGACAATTTTGATGCAGGTGGTCCTCAGTGCCACTTTATCACGTCTGTTACCATTGAAGTTAAGATTCAAAAACTTGCAGTATATTCGTTTAAGATCAACGTAAGTCATTCAGTGTGCGGCCCTGGTCAAGATAGTGGCATACTTTTTGGCTCAGTAAGCCATTTGGGTTGGACATAGCTGATTTAGCATGATACTGACAGCCAACTGTTTGTCACTGAATTTAAAGCAAGATTTGACAGTTGGCGTTTTACTTGTTATATATATTCAGTTTTTACATATTTGTCTTGCACATATCGCCTACATATTGAAAGTAATAGAGGAATCATGAGAAAATACAGAAAGCCTGAGGCACCACGAAGCACATGGAAGGTTTACCGTTTTGGTTGCTGCGCAAAGGCAATACTAATAAGGCGCATACACCGAAACAACGCACAAGTACCGCTTCAGTTTGTCACTTTCATACAGGAGCGTTACATACTTGAGAAAAAATGAAGATTTATAGAAAGCATCAGACATTTGGAGCGATCGGATAAAAAAGTTGGATGAAGATGCGCGACGTTATAAAAAGCAGTACAGATTATACTTTGTAAAAACCGGTAGATATAATAAGTGTGTTCCAAGGCTTTTTACAACTTAGTTGAAAACTGATTTAGACCAAGCTGTCTAGAGTTTCCTGATCAGGTTTTAAAACGTTTGTAATGGGGAAATTCGGTTGAGAAGCTCATCAAATATATATATCGCCTGAAGTTTGGGGGACAGACTGAACTTTTGCGACACCTTATGGCAATTGAACGCAATGTTGTTGCTCACTAAGTGGTGATAAAAACTTAGCATACAATGTTTTCACGCATGGTTGCACAACAACTTGGGCGTACTCTCGAGTAGTTAGATTTCGACGCGCATGTTTTGCCCTTGTTTGGAGCAAATTTTGTATAGAAACCGCGCCGCGTGCTTTTGCCGAAGGGCGTAGCGCAGTGACAGCATCGTGAAGCGTAACTGAGCATGTGCGTTGTTTCGCAGGTAGTTGCTGTTACAAAGAAAGTTTCTTGCTGTAGGAAAATAACATTAGCGCAAATAAAAGGCAGTGCAACAAGGATATTAGCAAGCTCAGAACCGAGAAGCAAATTTGAATGAGCAAGCGAGTTTCATTCGTATCGCCCGCGGAAGATTATTGTCCAGAATTCGAGGTTGCGTGTTAAAAATGTCCGTAGTTTATCTCTCCATGTAAAAGCTTGTATTGGAAGCAGTGCTTAGGGTTTGTGAGTTAATTCCAAAAAGAGCAGATGCTTGCTTAGGCAGTGCAGTCCAGGTCAATTGCTAACAATTCAGAACAACTTGGTCATTGTTAGCAACATGCTGAAGCTAACGACTGCAGTCCCAGCCTGCTGAACAGGATTTCAAGATCCAAAATGGACCAAAAATGCAAATCGTTCATAAAAATATGCCAAAATACTTAGCTATCAGTTTTGAATGAACCAGAGGAATTATGGCAAAAACACAATCTTGATACAGAAAGAAACCTAAAATTATTGCATACATATTAATAATTGTTAATCTCAAAATGTGCCATACAAATATCTCAAAGTACAAAACCCTTTATAATAATACCTATAAATTTTTGAAACAATACAATACAGGTAATTAAAACAAACATGCGCTATGCCATACACTGTTATCACTTTGAAAACGTCAAAATTCCACAGTGTCTGTTACAAAATTCAGTCACAGAAAACTAGTAGGTTTTCCAGGTTCAGATTGACCAGTTGCGCCAAACCGCTAGTCAAAATAAGCTAAACAGGCCGAAAAAAATCTCAAAGTTCGTGCTGAAAGCAGCCAGGTTTTAAACAATGCCAAACAACACCTTTTTTACCAACACAATTAATGGCCAAGAACATGCCAAACTACGACGTACATGACAAAAAGTATTTTCTCATGCCAAACCACTTTGAAAAAGGCCGAATTTCAGGAATTTGGCATTAAAAATGCCACCCTGGCAACCTTGCTGCTGAAAGATAATAATGCGCAAATCTTAGGTAACACCGCTTTTACACCACAATCTCAGTGGAAGAACACAGTCCTTTTGAGTCCTGTTTAATGGTATGCTAGCCTACTCGGTGTTCTTAATAGCATAACTACTTTGTAGTTAGTCCACACATCTTCATCTTGAGAACTCAGAAGTCTTGGCTGCAGAATTTGTGGAAGGACTGGGTGGTCATTTGCCTGCAACAGAATTTAAAAGTTTTACTGGAATTACTTTTATGCTGTTATTATGTTTAAGGAAAAACTTTGGTAGTTAAGTCGTTGCGACGAGTATGCGGTCGTTTGCTTAAATTTAAACAGAATTTCTAGCATCTGCATTATTAATCCCTCGCTTTGCTTGTCGCGTAGATGCTTGCTGTAGCTGGCTTCCTCGTTTCTGCGTTTGGAGCTTAGTCAGGATAGCTGAAAAGGGGAGCAAAACATTTCTGCACAGAGGGTTTACAGAAAGCATAAAAATAACATACTGAAGACAAAGCTCACAGAAAACGCAGACATTCGGAAGGTGATGGCTATTCATTGAAGAGAGGTAAGTAACGGGCAGGAACACTGGTTAATGCACTGAAGATGGCTAAAATCGGATCAAACTTGCACACAGGCCACTTGTGCAGTGTTTTTACTACATTGCAGACATTAAAGACTCGTCCGGTCGGAAACTTTATTTTGTACCCCGCAATGGCGAAAAATTGGTTTTTGAGATCGACAACATGGTTCTCTGCTCTATGGTGTCAAGACAAAATACCATCAATGAAAATACAAAATTATAAAAAAAAAACAGATTAGGGCGTGACAGACCAAAGAAAAAACAGAAAGCAATCGAAGGCAAGGATACACAAACATTAAATCATATACACAACATTAATTCACATAGCACAGGTGATGGTGGGCAAGCAATGGGTATACACAGGTGATGGTGGGCAAGCAATGGGTGAAGAGTTAAGGTATGTACAGATGAACAGGTGAGGCACGCACGTAGGTCAGAGAAGTAATTGACAACAGAGATTGAGGCAGAAAGTAATGCAGCAACCATAACGTTACAGAACAAAGACACGTAGCAAAGGCAAAAAACAATGTTTATCCACACAAATCGTAAAGAAGCAATACAATTTCCCACGGACCATAATGGGGTACCATCGTTTCATGTGTGTCCCACCACACCAGGCACATGGCATCACCAAATGGGGTTCAAGAAGCAAGGGAGGAAACAGACTACAAAAAGTTTAGCGATAAAACATTATCCAGTAAATGTTCAGCACATGAAAAACAAAATGAAGTTAGTTGATGAGTGGAATATATATTTCTAGAAACGATAACATTTCATTCATAATGCCATGACATATACCCATCTATCACCAGTGGCGTAACTAGAGGTTTGAGCCAGGGGGGGCAAAGCTTAGCGGGAGGGAGCCCACTTGTCACCGTAGGGGACTCACCAGCCAAATCTCAGAAAAAAAGTTAAGAAATAATAGTGAATCTCTGGATGCCGTGGATGTCTATACTAGCTAAAAAACGAAAACACCCCGAAAAACGCAAAAAAACAACCAGCTAAAGGATACTAAATATTAAAATGTCAACTAAAGGGGGCTCAGTTTTTACATTTAGCTTGCTAGGGGGGGCGGCTTGGCCCCCTGTCCGTTACGCCACTGCCTATCACACATCTAACGTCGGAGTCATGGCACTGACATAATTCTCCACAATTTAGCTTTACTGTACGGTGTCTACTGAAACCTGCATACTCATGTAAAGATAGACACAATAGAGTATTCCCAAACTTTTTAGGCCATACCTCACATAATCATCTCGAAAGTCGTGCTGTCACCCTGGGAAATATAAATTTGAATGTCTAAACAACAAACGCCTATTTACGCAGAAGAAGCATATTTCCGCAATCAAACCTAATTCTCAAACAGGCTATACGATGGTCAAGATAGTTAATTAATGAGCGAAGTAACACTGCACAAGAGGACAACAAAGGTCACAGAAAGCACAAGCATTCGGAAGGAAATAGCTATGCATAATGCACTGAAGTAAAGGCAAGTGGGGGGCAGTGATACTCGTCAGTATGCTGTGGACAATCAAAATCAGATCAAACCTGCACACGGCCCAATGCTCAAATCATCCCGCATCAACGTCAAATTGCCGCAACGCGGGGCCTGGCGGAAGCCCCACGTTGGAAATCATTGACCTTACGTTGGCCTGATTTAATTCAATAATATTTATACCAGTTTTTTTAAGGAAAATGTTAGGTACCCGGTATGGACTTGTAGGGACCCGATTCCTCTGATTCTAGGGACCGGATTTTCTTTGATTCTAGGAGCCCGTTCATAATTTTCTCTGATTCTAGGGACCTGATTTTCAATTCTAGGGACCCGAATCGGATCCGTAAAACACCTCTAACAAAACCTGCTTGTACGATACATGTTGTGAACGTTATAATCTCACGTTTTCAGGATGCTGTTTCGAACGCCAACGCAGTTGGTGGAAATTACACTGAATCAATTTGTGTTTTGCCCGAATGGAGTTATTAAAGAACTCGCTAAACTTGCGAATGCCCACTGCCATAAGGCGTGTTTAGAAGAGATGCACTAAAGGACGTTTTCAAAAGTTTTACAAAGCTTCCAATGCTGCTAATTACCAACAATTTTTGTCAAAACTTTTTCGGCAATTTTAGAACGTTTCGCCTGTGTACGGTGCGTATAATTAACGCTAGCTTGCCTATGCAACACGAAAGTTACTTTATATTTTATGTGTAGAAAAGATGTCCCTTTCGGTAAGAACTGTTTCTTTCGTGTCAATGCACGCTCAATGTTACTTTCAGGAATCAAAACATTAAAGCTTTCAAGGATTGTTTGATGTTAGTGTTTGCTACTCGTTATTTTGCTAATATTTTATTGGAAGGACTTTTCAAGCGTAGAATGGCAGGCCAATAACCCAAGTATTTACACAACTGAAATGAACTTCCTCGACAGCTCATTGTATTTTTTCATTGATTCTTGCAGAACAAAAGCGCTTGTACATTGTTTACTGAGTTCAAACTCACAAGTGTTTACTGGGTCGTTTGGGCTATTAATCCACATTACGCAGTATTGCTAGTTTCTTGAAACTCTCGAAAAAATAATTTTCATAGTAACCGACACGCACACACGTTATTTACGTATGTTGTATTTCGAAATTAAGTGCCCCACCCATTCTTGTAGATTTTGCATCCATTTTCTTTATCTATTATTTGGTGCGTATCGTCGATCGTCACAGTGATTGGCGAGCGGGGTTCTGTTGCCATTTGCGAACCTTTTAAATGGTGGTTTGTCAGAAAAACAGATTTTTGGGAAAAAATTTTCATAAAGCTCCTGATGTAATAACAACTGTATATTTTGAGTCAAATATGTGATTTACGTTGCCTATTGTCGACCAGATCATGTAGCTTTGGGAACAAGTGGTATTCGTAAAAGGTGCTGGACCAATAACACGTTTCCAAGAGAAATCCCAGTTTCGTACCAAACGTTTTTGTATTTGAAAAAGGTTTTTTATAAAAAAATCCTTTATTATTTAAATCTACGTATATTAGGCCTAAGATACCGCGTACTAGATGCATGTTCTTCAGTTTGAAACCTCACTGATTGCACTAAAGAGAAATCCTTTCCCGGGTCGACATGAAATCTTACTCTCTAATCAAAATGGGATATATAAGTCAACGAAGTTCAAATTGAAATTAAGGTCTAGAAAAGCTTTGACAAAATATTAAAAAGCGATTAAATCTTTAAAAAGAATGTTCACTGCGTATGCTACAGTCGTTCCAAACGCTGCAACAAATTTTATTGTAATTGTCGAAATTGATACTTTTTGTTTTTATGTAATTGTAAATGCAATTAAGATCGGAAGGAATATTAGCAACTGCAATTAAAGTCTACAAGTCATTTAGTTGATCTAGTTCCAATAAGTATGTGAGCCAAATGATTATGGTACTTAATCGTCATCGCTTTCGTATCTACCTAAAAATGTCGTGTTGCTCAGTGAAGACTATTTTTTCTGACATAAAAATTGTATCTGCTCAATTGGGAAAGAGCGGCTAGAAACCTGTGTGAGATAGATGAGGTCTGTGCTACATTTTGGTCATATGTAAAGTACGTCTCTTTCAGGCGTGATAATTAAATTATGTTGGTGTCTGAGTCGTGCAAACCTTCTGACCGCTCTGCTTTGCGTTTGTTCGCTTTGTAATCGAAAAGTTGTTCCATCGGATTTGCGCTGCTCGTTATTGCGTTTTGTAGGTTAGAGAGATTTAAAAAGAAGCACACATCTGAGTTTCAGCTTTCAGTCCACCGCCAATTGCTGTTAGTCAAGCAATACCAACATTTGTTTGTCTTTTACAGTACACAGAATGATTTTTGTGCAGACTCGGTGACGTCTGTGTCGCTGACTGCTGCACACTGATGAGCAAGGCGCGAAATCCGCCTTGCAGTCAACGTATACTTTTCTGGAAATGATAATTTGCTCTCTAAATTCGAAATTCATGCAAGTCTACGTTGATGCGGTAGATTTCTTTTGAAATTACCGTTAACTTTTGTTGCCCCACAGTCGCTGAACGGGGAGTTCACCCGTGGAATAAAAACGCTGGACGCCAACTGGTTGTGACAACGAACAAGCATTTATCTGAACCCATAAAACTGCCAACGACCATTGTACGTGTTGCATACCTGCTTCGCTCCACCTGCTGTAAATTAAGATCTATCCGAGTCGCGATCACAAGTGAAGCTAGACAAAAGTGTTTTGGAAATACAATAAAATAGCAACTGGGATTTTTAAAAAACAATACTGTAGACCAGGGTCTCCAAACTATAGCCCGCGGGCAAAATGCGGCCCGCGAAGCTATTTCATACTGGAAAAGGCATTTTGTCAATAACAAAAAATGATATAGGCCAATTTACGTGAAATTGGTTTATTTGATAGAATGGAACATACACCGAAACAGTCACATCACGTAAGATGTTTGGCTCTCGAACTGTTGTGTAATTGCTCATGTGACTCTCGGACAAAAGCGTTTGGAGACCTCTGCTGTAGACAAACTAACGAAAGTATGTTTCGCCTTCAAGCTTGGCTTGAACAATTTTGTGGTTTGTTTGGGTCAAGTCCCACCTCAAATATGAGTCAAAGTCATCCTGCAGCGATGTTGCGTCAAAGAAATGCAATTTTATGTCATTAGCAGAGTTTTACGATACATCTTGCTCGCCATGTGCCGACGACCTCCTGCAAGCAGGGCAGTGATAGTGAAAGCTGTCAGTTCCCCTACAGAAAATGGTTTCTTGATTGATTAGGCGGGGTACAGCGAACGCGCTTTCAAATGCTCTGTCATAATTAATTGATGCGTCGCAAACTCATGCTTGCCAATAGCTTGCTCCAGCCAGTCGCTGTTGAGGTTGCCGCAGTCGCTGCACGACTTGTTATTGCTAGTCACGCAACACTGCACAAAAAGCAGCACGCTAACAGCAGCACTGCGTCATTAAGCAGGGGCAAAACAGCTCTCATGGTGTGTCGCTACGTTTCGGGGCAATAAGAAGTTAGACACTATTCGGAAGTGCTATTTGTTTCGATTTGATTCTTTTGTTTGCTATTTTAAGCAGCAGCTCAGACTTCAATCGAACACTTTTTCATATGTCGCCCCCTCCATGGCTCCTCTATGATCTGAGATTTCCAGCTGCAGGTTCATGCCTTTCGCGAACTGTCAGTATCCTTATTTTGTTCTCTAAGACAGGGGTCGGCAAACACCGGGGCGCAGCCCGGTGCTGGCCCGTGAAGAAATGGTTACCGGGCAGTCCGGAAGCAAAGACAAATTGGTCCAAAATTGACTGGAACGGCTGACATGAGAAACACATTGCGGGTGCCATTGACTACCACAACCATGCAGGTCGGAGCATGTTATTGCGGCAAAGCAAATCCAGATCTTTCACTGAATCAGTGCCATGATGACTTACGAGTTGTAGTAAATTTGCATGTGCCAAACATTCATTATTTTATTGAGGGCCGGTCCGCAAAATAATGCCAGGCTGGAACCGGTCCGCAGTGCGAAAAAGTTTGCCGACCCCTGCTGTACTGTACATATAGAGACTATAGCTGCTGCAATTTTCGGCAGGTATTTCATAGTTTTAGGTTAGCCGGAAAACGGTAACGTGGTAGTACGGCCATCCTTAGTGTAAGGCGTTGTGAGAGGAAATTCGATGCAATATATCGTTGATCGGATTGCCCAACGGATTTAATTCCCGCTCTTAATTTCGGTATTTAGCAGCAGATGAATTAGTTGTGGTACTTTCCGTTTCAGCAACAGTTACAATACTGCGAATGTGCTCTATACTAAATACCGCTTATAGTCAAAGTTGTCACATTCGTTTGTGAAGTGTTGGCAGGTTATAAAGTTCCTTTAAAAGTGGGGTAAAGTCGCGTTAGGTTAGCATATCAAAAACTGTTTCTTTTCAGTAGTGGAAGTGGGCAATATGCAGAGAGACGCAGTTAAAGTTTGAGAAGCTATTTAGTACTCCGGGTTAAAAACTGTACGTCGACCTTCGATGACATCCCGACGTATTATGTGGAGAGCGTATTATCATTTTTTGACGAACAGCCACTTCAAAGTCAGTTGCGAAGTCTATGTTTGCAAAATAAAGCGTTCAATTTGCTACATTTGAAGTAACTCTCTCTGCAAGAACTTCTGCAACGCTTAAAATTGGTTGCGTTCTCAACGTTGAGCCATCCATGCACGCAGCATTTGTTCATTTAACGCGCAACGCAATGCCGGCAATGATCGCCCAGAGCAAAACGGCAGAAACGTCCACAGAAAATTCAGTCAGGGTCGCCTGAACATACCCACCAGTTTTTCTCGACAATCTTCAACCAAGCAGTTTTGCTACAGAGCTTGAGAAGCTGAAAGTCTGATCGCTGTGGCAGGGAAGGCTGTAGTGCAGGTTTCAAGCTGTGCGTTCCGCTGATGAGATAGCGAAGATCTGAAGGTTGAATGCTTAGTATACTGCATAGCGTTTTTAAGAGACCTGGTGGTACAAGATCCTGGACTAGCTGGCTGCTATGCAGCAGTAGCAGTACTCCAGCCGGCTGATATATACGTGCGTATTTTCAGTTGTTCGTCACAATACTGTGTAACGATTTGCATAGTTCTAATAGCAACGCCTTTTTGGAGAGCTTCAACTGGAAAGTTTTTTTTCTAAGAAAGTTCAAATTTCGTTGATTCGGTAGTCACAACCTGGTGTTTTTAGTCGGTTTTCAAAACGACTGTCAGTCGGTCCATAATACCAGTCGCTTTGAGAATGCTCTCGTTTCACACCGATACCCATTGCTTGCGTTGCGGGTGGGGCAATTGAAGTTCACATTTTGTGGCAACAGGTTGAAAAGAACGTCTTGTGGCGTGTATTGTCTAGGATAATGGAAATGTACTTCAAGACTTTTCAGCACAACAAGATTCTAATTCTAAAGGCTTGAGAAAGCAGTTTTCAATTTTACATACAAATGCAATAACAGGAAAACCATTGAACTTTGGCAAATGGAAGAACCGCCAAGACAGTGTTACGTATAAACTGGTTCTTGTTCAGTGCTTGCGCTGTATGAAAGGTCCGGATCGAGACATGTTTGTGACTAGGAAAGCTGCAAAGCGGATGCACTGATTTCCGGTATCAAGCCGACCATGAAGTGTGGTTGTGGTATTATTTCAATCCGCAATTAAGCAATTGTTGAACCAGGATACGTTGCAAGATTTCTCACTGCGAAGTACAGGGGACACAAGAAAACATTCGCTGAAGCAACACCTCCCTCAATAACTTTGTTTCTTTGTATCTTTTTTGTCCCTGCATTTAACACGAAGTGCCAGTGAAATTAGTCATGGAAAACACAAACTGTTAAAACAAACTCTTCAACGCACCACTAATTTTTATGTGGCTAGTCAGTTTGATAGTTCGGGCTAGTCAGTTTCAAGGTCCGGTAGTTGATTTGTTGTGTTTTTAAAAACCAAACCACGTCGTTAAGTATTTTAATTGTGTGCCATGAGTTGTATTTTTTGTCGTCAAATGCCTTTTCAACAATTTCCGAACACTAGTTGTCGTAATATGAACTTCTTCGAAATAGCCTTTTTTTCACTCTGCGCAATAAAATTTGTGAAAAATTACGATGTTAGCATTTGCAGATGTTGAAATGTCCACCTAAATTTAAGCACCAAAATCAAACGGCTCATTTTTTGCATGGCAACTTCTTATCAAGCCATGACGGAGTTGCTAACCCGGCGGTCTGCAAGACTAAAATAGATTGCCCAAGTAGACGTTTCCTTTCAAACACTTCATCGAAGAAGAAATAGTTGGAGTCCGTGTAGTAAAGGCAATTTCTCCAACGTTTGTTAAAAGCTGCCGGTCAACAGCTTGGTGCCCTGACTTAGATTGCAGAAATGAAGTCGGCCGGAACGTACAAAAACGACATAGAAACAGCAGCAGCATGATGTAGAAAAATAGCCTCTGGAGTTCAGTTTCTGCTTATGTTTGAGAGCCGTAGAGAAGACGTCTATGCACAGCACCCGGTTCCCTGTGCTTAAAACTTCGTCGCAATCGCAGCAGCTAGCCTTGCAAACCGAAATGATCGCATTTGAAGTTCTTGTTGTAATGATTTACCGTTTCAGTTGTTAAGACGGAAACGGCAGTAGCATTTAATCCTGCACATCAAATAAGCGATACTGCATGGCGCTGTCCAGTTCTCGATTCACAAACTATTGTCTGATGGCACCCTGTCCAAGAGAAACGTCGCGGAAATACTGACTGCGCAAAAGTGTGTGCTTGTGCAATTTGTCACTTTAAATTCAGCAAAAGGTTTTGTAACTAAATAATTCATAATGGCAACATGTGCTTTCGGGTGCTTTTATGCGACTACAGTGGCAGTAGGATTCTTCATTCGCAGCTCATGCACGCTGCCAAGATGGTATTAAGGTTTATGCTCTGTTGCGACGCTGAATATTTCATGACGCTTCAGCGGTATTCCCAGGGTTCCTACGCAGCCTTGAAAGTATGGAAAAAATTTGTCATTTTCCAGTCTGGAAAAAAAATTTTAGGCCTGTTAGGATGGAAAAAGAAAACAAATTTCCATACTTGATTTTCTGACATACAATTTTATTAAAGATTGATATAATTTTACTTATATCGTTTTAAATATTATAGTGCCTCTATTTGACCTGGGTAGGTCATACGGAAAGGGTAGGTCTGGAAAAAGTCCGGAAAATGTCTGAAAAAATTCTGGAAATTTATTTTCAAAATTGTGTAGGAACCCCATATTCCTGTCGTTTGATTAGAAAGGATAGTTTTTCAAACCTTCCGGCAGTTTCTTTTTGTTGAAAACCAGCAACAAAGCTTTATTTTAAGGTCTGCTGCTGGAAGGCCTCAATTAGCCATATGTTGTCTCACAATTTCTTCTGGTAGCTGTTGCGTTGACGGATATACGTGGCAAGGCCGTCGATCTGCACCACCTGCAATTAGCGCTTGACCTTGTCAAATAAAACCAGGACAAAATGCTTTCACGTCAGATGTGCATCCACATATAGTAAACGTTCCGTATCAAATTTCATGAAAACCGCTAGAAACAGAATTGTTTAACGCGCCATTTGCTCTCCAGCAAAGATTTGAATGGGGCTGTAGCTTACGCAAAGGCAAGAGGTGATTCAAATAGCAAGTTCCAAACGATTTAACAGCAGTAGTGTCCCCCGTGATTTTCCAACACTTAATGTTTCTGGCGCAGGTTAGGTGTACTCACTAAGCACAAGGGAGTAAAATGTCTAAGATAAAATTTTTTGTGGTCGGTTCAGTGTATCTTGCCCTGTTTTCATTTTTGTCCGTAAGAAGGTGCTTTTGTGCATCCGAACATGTGCAGTTTGAAAAACTGATTGATGCTTGACTTTGTTTCGCCGAATTATTGGTGGATTTTTATGTATACTAATTGAAATTTGAGTGTGATTCAAATCAGGGAAATTATATGCAACAAATGAAGAATAACGGAACATGTCACCGAACCGTATACGCTGTATATAAATGTGTTTTAAGTTGGTTTTAATGGAACATTGCAACACAACTGCGATGTGTATATTTGGTAAATTGTTGTTGGAAAGATGTTTAACTTACCCCTGTTGCACTACGCACAAATGACAGTGAATATATTGTTAAATTCCACAAGCCGGGTTTGAGTAACAAAAAGCGATACTTTTTGCCTCAACTTGAAGCACATAAAAATCGCTGAGTGCATTTTTGGGCCTTGAAATTAGCGACAAGCCGAAGTCTAGTTTGTGCTTCTTGCCCAGGCGTGTACGGTGAAATTTTCTCGCAAGTCGCTCAGCGGCAGTGGATCCACCTTTCAACCCCAACGATGGAGAGGCACTCACAGTGCCATCTCATATCCACTCTTCTTACTCCAAGAGACGCTCGTTGTCCTTGTCTGTGGACAAGGCGCGAATTGTGCAGGGCCGGTTAACAAAAAGTCTTGAGGCTGTAGTTTTTGCTCCGTGTCGCTGCGAAATGCCATCACAGGACGCAGTGCACGTGCCGTGGTGTCCGTCCGCCTAAAACCTGCAATCAGCTTCATGCTTGAGCGAAAAGAAAATGCGGGCCAGCGAAACGTAGTAATCGCATGCATGTTGTTTTGATAGCTTTGCCTTGCGTGCTCTGCTGCACGCGTTGTATCGCTGTCCTACACGTCCTGCTTCGTGTCAGCACGAGCGGAAAGGCACGTAGATAGTACGAAACCGCGAAAAGACGGTTGCACTGCAGGAAATGCACAATGTAACATCATAGCATGCCGACACAAGCGTCAACCATTGAATCTTGACTTGAATCACTGCAGCCCTGCCAATGATTCCGTTATCCCTAAGACAATATTCGCATTTTACCGCGATAACCATAGCTATTGGCCCTGTAACGTGCAACGTCAAAACATCAGGTGGGGAGAATAGATTGTTACGAAAAGAAGCATGGTTACTATATAGTGAAGACAACTGGGAATTTTGTGACTAATTTCACTTTTTATGTATCGGTGCCACGTAAAAGATGGCATAACGACTTACCTGACGGCCATCTTCCCAACTGCACCACTTGTTTGGCTTCAGCTGTCCGCTTACGTTTTTCTGGCTTTGCAAGCGCCGTTCCGGACGGCTGCCAGCCACGTGCATCTTCTTGCGTTTAAAACGTTCTGCCGCACGAACATGAAACCGGTGTTAGGAACTGGCGCTTGCCTGAAAAGATCGATCAAAAACCGCATTTTCGGGACGCCGAATACCAACTTCAGAAAAAATCAGCGCGAACGCTTCTCGCCCGTAATTGTAGGTTGTGTACTGTACATTTGAAAATGAATTTCAGCGCCAACGTTGACGACTGGTTATCGTTATCAAGCAGGATAAAGAAGTGGTTTTTCCATATTGTGCATAAGTTAGGTCTCAACAAAACAAATCCTCATTGTTCACCAAACCCAACGTATGCAGTCCTTCCTACTTCTTATGGTCAATTGACGCATTGACATCTGCGAAGCGTTTTCGGCATCAGGGTAGCTGTACCTGAAATAATCAGCTCATAAATTGCAGTGAAGGAAATTTATAATCTCGACATTTTTTTCAGGAACGTTGTGATTTCCAGACGCGTGAGTGGCATTGTCGGAGGTAAATGCTATATGTACTTTGAAGATTTTATGGTTGAGCTACAAGCTGTTGCCAGCAAACAGCATGAAGGCCGGCTTATTTAGTGTGAAATTTCATGTGAATAATTCATTACTGTGAAAATAATACTGCCTTTAGAATGTTGGCTGCAATCACCTAAAAACAAAAAGCGTTTGAAACTAACTGGAAAGGATGTGGAAAAAGTTGACCTCTCACCACGAAAACGACCAGACCAACCCGCTTTTAAATGAACTTGCAACGAAACTATATTACATCATTGCGTATAACGAGCAAGGAAAAGCGATTTGGACGCCACGGTGGTGCGCGTAAGCTCACTTGCACCCAATCAATGCGAATACAATCAGGCAGTGTAAACTTCCAAGCTACTCAATCACCTAAAATGATTTGAAAACATTGTTAACCCAAAACCAGGAAATAGGTAAAATTAAGTCGGTCGGTTTGAAAAACTTTCCGTTACGTTGCATCATTCAAATTTCACCGCAAATATCCGTTGGTAAGCTTGAAAAGTTTGATTCATACTACCGACATTTTGTCTTTGCTCAGCGTTTAATTTGGAGTTGAACGACAAAACTCGGCCAGACGTTGCTCATTGCGAATGGCAGTGCCCAGCTTGCGGTTGGAGTAGTCGTTCAACGCGATCGATTTATGTTTTTTCGGGACCACGTGCAGAAAACGCGGTCACGAGTTCGTAATGGACGGCGTAGTTTCGCTCATAGAAGGATGCTAGCTTGCAGCAAGGCCTCCTAGATCCAGTAGCCCTGTTGTGAATGATTTAAGAATGTTGCAGCGGTGAATTGCAAGCGAATGTTAGTTGTCAACACAGTCGAAAGAAGGTGAGTTGTGTGGGTGAATCCCATCCGGTTCAAGACTGTTTTTGTTTTAACCGATTTGACCTAGTTCAGGAGAAAGACACATTTATGAGGCTAAAAATGCGCATGCTGATGTTGCCACTGCGTGACGCATTCCTGTAAAAGGCGGAAGTGGCAACACCAAAGAGTAAGATTAAAATGCTTCTGTGCTGGCGTTTTCACTGTCAGTGCTAATTTACATTTAGGCATCATGGTTTAGCTGCTTCAAAATATGTACATACTACATTGGGCAATTGCAACAACATTCTTGTGCACAACTCCTAATGCACCACTCAGTGCTATTCGCTCACCCAGCACACTTTCAGCAAGGCCTATGAATCAGGCGGCCGGGTAATCATAATATATTATCTTACTTAGTATAGTGAGGAAGCTGAACATGCTGCAGAAACTGCCGAAATAGAACATCTAAACAGGTAAAACTTGGAGTTGAAAATTATGCTTTGCGTAACATTTCACCTGCTCTTGTTGCAGAATCACTTAGCGCTGTGTTAGGTTTCATACATTTGATCAACAAGTATGAATCCACCGTGTGCAAAATGCAACAAAACGGTTTACCCAGGTACGTTTTTGGACGCATTGCTTAACATTAATGTAGTTTTGAACTGAAATTCAATTATTGCGCTTATTCCGATTACAGGCTTCGCTTGAATTGGGTTTGCTTTGAATCGTTAGTAGTTTTGATTGCAGTTTTTAAGGTTTAACGTGCTCCATCTCATCGGAACCGTGGATTAGAAGTAATTGGGAATTCGTCGACACAGAATCATTGCAAGTACTGGTAGTGCATTTGTAATCTTGAACTATGGACTGTGACAGAAACGTCATAAAAATGTATTACCAATATCAGTAGCAGAACCGTCACCAGAAAGTTTTCAATAGGGGGGATTTGCGTTTGTGCAACCGGGGGGATTGACCTTTACCAAAACTCCATTGATTTATAGTGTTTCACGTTGCAATTTGTGGGGCTTGTAGCTTTGTTTGTTTAGGGGGGCTAAGCCCACCAAAGTCCCCGTGCCGACGGGACGGATCAGTAGGTCAGCAAAGGCTTTCAACTTCAGTCAGTAAGGACTTCTTCCTGCCCTTGTTAGGTTCAAAAACAGAAAACCACGCGTATTCAGAATACGTCTGTCTGAAGTGATGCTACCTTTGGCCTTTTCTCGCAGTTCCGTACCAATGCCGCAACTTGATTTTTGTCGAAATTCCTGACCACTGTGGTGGCCTGCGAATAGGATGCTCTTCACAACACTGACCTGTTTCTCAAAATTAAACCACCCCGAAATCATCTATTCGGGATGTAAGAACTGGTGCAGAGTTGGCTTGAGACGATAGGTGCAGTGCTCCCTGCTCACACTTCAGACTGCAGGACACTCGTTCACGCCAGATTTTGATGCAACACATAACAGCTAGTAGCTGAGATTTAATGATTATTTTGAAAACTGAGACAACCTACCAACACTTTCATTTAGTGTTCTGCTAATTTACAGTCCCACTGACGACGGCTGCCCTATTAACTGTGACAGAATGTAACTGTGTATACAGTTATACTCACCAGTTGAGATTAGATACATTTGGTCAGTTGTAACCTAGTGCACTGGTTCGTGTGAGATGAACCAAAGGTGTCTCCGTCTGGAATACAAGTATCGTAATCCTATTCATGTGCCCATTAAAAAATGTACATATTGCATCGCAAGTTTTCTGAATTTTTTGCGTGGTTGCATCTTCGTCAGCTTTGAGGAGAGTTGTATTGTCAAAACTCTCGTGACAGCGAAAGGTGTGCGCACAAGGACGTAGTCAGCAGTGACGTAACTAACGGGAGGCATGGGGGCGAACCTCCCCACTGACAAGGTAAATGTAAAAACTGGGCCCCCTTACGTTGACATTTTGATATTTAGTATTCTTTAGGTTGTTGTTTTTTTTGCGTTTTTCGGGGCGTATTCGTTTTTTTTTTTATCTAGGATGGACATTCACGACATGCAGAGATTCGCTATTATTTCGTAACTTTTTCTGAGTTTTGGCTAGTGGGCCCCTTACGGTTATCAGTGAGTCCCCTTCAGATAGGCTTTGTCCCCCTGGCTCAAACCTCTAGTTACGCCACTGGTAGTCAGTCATAGCTTAACAAAATCCTAAATCAAATGCAATACGTTAACCTATTTAGTTCCATTTAGTTGAACCAGCTGCTGCACACGTTGTGGAACTGCATTGTTTTACAGCCGAAGCCGCGATGTTTGCCAGGCAGAGTGTTGCAGCTAGTGGTTTCGCTTTTATCAAGCTACGCTTGTATGAAAGGACGTATGCCTGCGTTTTGTATGTTGACTTAAAATGCCCAACACTTTATCGATATTGATTGATTAATAACAATGGATCCCGCCAATTCGGTAGCTCCATCAGGAATAATTGACAAGCCCTGACGCAACCAAAAACAACTTTGGGTTGCGGTAGTCTTCGTCGATGCGTTTGGCTAAATAAGGTAATGGGTTTTTCTTGAACGATCATTGTAAAGTTCCAAAGCTGCTAGTTTGTCGTATTTTGCACCTATGAACCTATTTTGGTGTGCTATTGGGTAAACGTTAATGCGTGAAAGGTGATCCAGGATTAAAAATACCCATTGTCTGGCTTTGTGTTGATGCCGTGGATAATTGTGTACCTCCCTTCATATGTCACGATGTTCGTAAATGTTGTAACTTCTTTTCTTTGATACACTGGCCTCTTATTGTAGTAGGGGGATAAGGTGCCAAATGCGTACTGCAGTTTTTAACGTTCTCAAACATTCACTCGCACCCGTTGGAATGCAACGTTAACACCTTTTCAGCTTAGCTACTCCGTAACCTGCAGCTGCTATTGCTGGCAAGCCGGCAATGTCTACTCTTTGTGAAGTGATCGGAACTTCTGCTGGGGAACTTTGTGTTGCCCTGATTCCGTGGCATGATTCGCCAGTTTTCTGCTTCGTTTCGCAACTCTTCATGAAAACGCGTTGGGCTCACACGCGTCACCAGGTTTTGTTTGATGGAAGTTAATAAAATAACATTGGTTCGCGATCAGCAAACGACAGAAAAGTGTCATCACCCATTTTTACCAAGAGGGCCGCCAATTAGAAATCTTCTTCGTGGTTTGAGCGAGTTGTTACTGTCCGCTGCTAGGCCTCAGTAGATTTCGGGGCAGCTGTTGAGCAGCCATTCGATTGTCTGATCGTCCAGAACCGTCAAGCCGTGTAGTCCATGGGGAGGTCGATAGATTGGACACTGGAGGTTAATATCGTCGACGGTGTGTTCTTGTGCACCACACCCACATACCCCATTTGCGCAAGCAGACGCGGAAACGTCCGACACCGGTGCGGAAGCGGGTAAGCCGAACCCACACTGTTCTCGTAAGGGTAATTCCAGGAGGGTGGATGCCGGCGTCGGGAATGAAAGTACGGAGTCTCGTAGTGTTGTCCGACCTCTCCGCCTTCCATCGGTGATCCGTCCAGAGCTTAGAAATAAGGAGACCCGGCAAAACGGGTCCCTTCTGGCGACAACCTTGGTCTGGAACCCATTTCCGGAGGACGGTTTTTCCAACCTGGATGCTGGGTTACCAAAGGGTGACATAAAGGTTCTCAACTAAAAAAAACACTTTAAACCTCAAAATAATCTTGTATAAATGGCGAATATACTGCCAATTACCAACCTACAGGCGGCCCCTAGCCAGGTCTTAAGGTTTGGGGGGGAAATACATTTTAGGGGTCAAGAGTCTTGTTTTTATTGTATGTTTAAAACATATTTTTCTGGGCACAGCAAAATTTGGTGATCACTGTCCCCGAATGTCCCCCGTGGTGGCTGCGGACCTGTCAACCTAATTGACGGAAGTGCGACAAGCCTTCGATTGCACGCCAAGAATGCCACGCCCAAAAACGTCAGAAACTTCTGCTGTGTAACAGTTGGTCATTGGCGGCTCGTTCACGTTGTTGTAATCTGGATCACACGTCACTGACGCCATCTTTCTCACAAAGTAGTAATCACTTCCGGTAGCGTTCTGTTTGACCAAGAAGTTAAATAGAATGACTGCATTAACTAGTGGTTGTCATTATGGATAAATAGCGCAGTGATGGTAAACCAGTGTTAGGATCAACCGCTGCATTCAGTCAAGCACACAACAGCCGAGCGTAAAGAGACAACGGATTTTTTGACAAGTCACACAAATCCCGCTTGTGGAAAGTGCCTAAAACTCGAATGACTTTGGTATGCTGAAGAGTTTGTCATTGAACTGGTAAGGCAGGCGGGAAACGGAAAAGAGCTCTGGTGTTATCGTATTCACATCGCATGTGACCTGATTGCGAAGTCGTTGAACCAACGTGCTGCATGTAATCCGCACAGCAACTGATCCGTGAAGTACCGGACGCCTTGAATTCCAACGATGTGTTCATGCTCCAATGATTTTGGCGCTCTCAAAGTGAGAACGTAGCAGAACCGCTGGACGGGATTGACAGCTGCACTTAATGCAGCGCTGGGTCCTATGCTTTCTTTTCACTGTTTCCCCGTGAAACTAACAATGCGTTGTAATAGCTCACATACACTTGATATTGCATTTCCTGAGAATTACATTTTCGCATCTGAAATAGCGCATTGACATTGCGTCAGGGGTGGATCCAAGGGGGGCGATTGGGGAGATCGCCTCCCCCATAAAACCAACGAAAGTAACTTTATTCACTATGATTTTATACAATTCGGAAAACAGCATTCGCGATCTAAGGCCATTTTGCCCTCATTGTTTCGTCACAGCAGTATGTACTTCATCGCTCTTACAGTAGTGAACCCGTAATGAGACTTGACTAGCAAATATTACCGAAATCGCCCCCTCCCCAGTTCTCACATTTCTTTTTTTAGCACTACACCCCTGGGCATAGACATCCTCTACATCACCATAAACAAAACGCACCTACGCGTCGTTGTGTGTGTCAGCTCGTGCATTGTTCGCATGTACTTATACCTGCGTTATTTTATGTATCTGCATTCGCGCTGGTTTACACGCGCAATGACTTTATCGTTGCCGAACGACGGGATGGGCCGTCATAGTAGCACGATAGTCGCAACCACTGCGATGTGAAAAATTACATCACCGCATACTTTGGATGGTTTTCGAATGCGAGTGCCCATTTCAAGGGCTACTCCTTGCTGTTTCTCTTGAAGGGAGCGTCGTTTCTTTCAAACAATGGTGTTAAATTCTTGGCGTGCTGCATCTTTTGATGAACGCAAAGTAGGAGGCAAGCTACTATCAGGATCTGAAAACAAATAACGAAACGGTGTCGTTTCTCACGGGTGACTTCTTCGCGCAAAGGCCTTGATATGCTGTTGGTCCCCGAAGGCATGTTTATCGGTCGAAGCAAGAAGTGATTGAGCACGCCGTCATAGCAACAGCACGTAAAAAATGTTGTTGGACAATTAGCTGGCATTCTGGTTCCGCTGCTCGTCAGAAAATTTCACTAAACACGAATCGATGAGTATTACTAGCACCGCCACGTGATACAAGACCCAGCGATTGTTGGCAAAGGTCAACCATACGCAGCTTGAACCAGCGGCTCGCTGTCCGCCTCGTATAAGCTGTGGTCTCGTTTTGCAAAGATTGCTAATTTGGATCGTGTGTTGGTGTTTTTCAGTTGAAAAGTTTAACTGTCTGGACAAAATATGGCACAAGGCGTGTTTTCGCTGCAAAACCTGCGACCTGAAACTGACAATGAATACATACAAAGGGGTGAGTAGCAAGAATCGATCCTTTTGCTTTTGCGTGTTAACAATCATTTAATAGACTTCTTGTTACGCGTACATAAAGAAAAGTAGGATTATCAGGCGACAATACCTCGCAACTTTCATTTCACATCTGTTGGACATATTCGATCATTGACGAAAGAAATCACACAAGGCGCGGTTGACGTAACGCACTCGTACCACTCATCGGAAAACGATGTTCTAAGCAAACACAGACTTCTTGGTTTTTACCAGACCCGTTTGGTTCTTTACTTGCTGTTGGTAGCGTAGGTCATCACGGGTTGCCACAACTGACAGGTTACTTTTCCTTTATGGTTAAGGTCATTGAGAATGCAAGGGCTCATGAATTTATCAACGCTCTATCGCAGAATTACCAACCTCGTCGATCACAAACATGATGTTCCTACTCTCGCATTGCTTTTTGCCTGCAATCAACTTTCCCTGTTATTATTTCGTGCAGCGCCTCTGGTTATTGTGCTCGACTTCAATGTTATTACAGGCCTTGTGGAGTATTCCGGCGGAAAGTCGCGAAAATTCGTCAGCGGTAGCTCTTTGTAGAAGAGTTACTGGCACACCACAGTTTGGTTAAATCCCATATGTTTGTTTGTTGAGTGACAGTTAAAGTAGGCGCGTTTCATTGCGTTGTATTAGATGTGTGCAAACAAACAACTGCCTTGCTTCTATGCAGCAGGCATTGAAACCGTATGGTTGTAGCGGCTAGGATTGCTGTTAAACATTTTAAAATGTTTTGAAAGAACTATGCGCTCTAAATTTTTTACCCGGTGTAAACCAATTGTAGAACCCTCTGGAAGTGCCCCGCGTTTCATGTATAAGCAATGGAGATACTTTTGAATAATCTTTAAAGCGTTATTCTGTTCACGTACTAACCCGTCATAGCGTTGCATAATGTGCATTATCGAAGTGAGATGTCTTAAAGTGCCGGTAATGAAATCAGAATATGCACTTCATGTAACAATGGCAATTCACCTATGTTTCTTTCAGGCATCTTACCCTCTGCAATAGTTGCCAAACAATTTTAATCCAAATCAAAAACCATTTCGAATGTTTGCATTATCACAACCGGCTTGGTTATTTACTAAAAAGCTGGTTTTGCGTACATTTGACTGTTTCAACTTCTACAAAATCGGAAAACAATAGATGAAATTTACGCAACACTGCAGCGGAGGTAAGAGGCAGAATCAGGTTCGTAGGTTCGTGAGATTTATCCTTTTCAGTCTCGACGTCGAGTCCTACGTTCACCTTTGTTGCAAAGTTGCAGTACGTAATTGGCCACGTTCACCGCACGAGACGAGTTTTGGCAAAATGCGCAAAGACTGGCCGAGCCGATTTTGGTAATGCTAAGCTTGAAATGAGAAAGGGGTAACAATGATTGACAAAAATCGATTACTGAATCTGTTATTATTACTGTACAGGCTATTTAGAGTTCCTAATTTGCTTTTTCTATTTCAAAATATCAAACATTGCTTTTTCAGTCGTCGAGATGCAGTGGTTTCTTAATGTGGTTGTATCGAGTGATGGTCACTACGTCTGCATGAGCGTCGGAAGGGGCAGGGGTCCAAGGCACCCTTAGATTTTGAAATCTGGCATTTTCCGACGAAATTATTAACAAAAAAAGGTTGTTTTCTTACTTTCGAGAGGGTAATATGAAATTTCACCACTTTTGACCCCCTGGAAAAAAATTTTGGTTACCCCTGGAAAAATCCACTATTGACCCCCACTATGGAAAAAATCCTTCCGATGCCCATGCACGTCAGCAGCGCTCGTGCCGTCAAAACCAAAAACGGAATCCAAAACTCTGATGGCATCACATTTTTGAAACTTTGCTGTGGGAAAAGCCAGAGCGAGATTTTCCGTAAAAGTAACGTTACGAGATTCGTTTTGTAGTACTAAGGAACGAATTGTAGGTTTTTAAAATGGGCATGTATGTTTGACAAATGTAAAAAGTTGGCCAGTAGTGGTTGAATTTATGCGTTATCGCAAACCTTTCTCAGTCATAGCAGTTCATACAATAAGCACTTCACATGCCATAGCTTCGCTGGGAATAGTTCTACGGTGATTCACCAGTACTCCTAGCAATTGAGACAAGCTCCTATATGCGAACCCATTTAAAATAAAAACAAGTCAGTTATGTCTGCTGCAAATAAACAGTCACGTTTGGACGAGCTTTAATCTTGCTTGTATCATAAAAATCCGGTTGCTTGATCATAAAGACTGCTTCGTAATCTGTAGAGAGCAGTCCAGCAACCACTAGGCCACGAACCGGAATTAGTACGTGAGCCGCGAACCACGAAAATGCCCTTAAATGTTCAATTTCAACAATGATCGAAGTGTTCAGCGTTGTTCACGTGACAGACTTTGATAATATTTGCGCTCCCCCTACCCAGTAGTGTATCACTGAAAGAAAATTGCCTTGAATCATGAAACCGTGTGTGCTGTGCAAATTAACATCGCCGCTGCCATTCTCTGCCCCGGCAAAGTGAAACAGCAACACCGTACATCCGCGCTGCATCCGGTCATACGCGGTCGTCGCGCACGCTCCAACGCTTTTCTGTTGTCACATACGTCTCGTTCAACGGTTATGTTCTAATCGCCTACTCTTAAAACCGCGGTAACTGGCGATACGGTCTGTTTAGTACAGCTACTCATAAGTGATTAACACCGTTACGAGAGGCTGCCCGTCACAGTCGATTGCTTTTTTCTGTTTCAGTACAACAAGTTTCCCTACTGCAAGACGCATTACCCAGGTAGGTGGCAGTTGACGTCTACTACATAGTGAACGAGCTCACTCAACTGGCGATTTGGGTCTGCTTGCTGCAAAACGGGGATTGACTGTTGGGTTATTTCCGTTTTGTTGTTATTTTATTATTGTTTAACTCGCGTACATCTCAAATTGATACGCCAGTTATTATGAGTTGTTTGTAATATGTTGCATTGCTTTCAAATTGCCGCTAAGCAAGTGCGAGGTTTACGCATGATCAGTTTTAGAACTGATGAACCACGTTAATTGGACCATGGAAGAGTTGCTTGAACGGAGAAATACGCAGGGTTGCCAATTTGTCTTTGTTGAAGCCAGAGTTTGGAATTCTGGTTTCTGAAAATCAAAAAAGTTAGACAAAATGTGGCTTTTTGTGTCGGAAAGCCTTGGCTCTGGCAAAACATTGTCTGAGCTGCATATACATTACAAATATCTTCTGACGACAGTCTGTGACCATGCTGGGTGCAAAGAATATTGCAAAGATTTTACTGTTGCCTTAAAATTGGTTAATGTATTTAATAAGAAACAAATGTAGGTCAGTGTGATGACGGGGAAAGAAAATACTTTGGAAAGTTGGAATTGTATTGCATCAATGTTTCTGACGAGTTTTACTATCTATTGTGTGTTTGGTTATGCATGTTTTGTATGTATATGCTTTATGACTGCTATCTCGCTTTTTTTGGGGAAGACAGGTTGGCAACCCCGGGTCTACGTGCGCTCGCAGTAGTGCTAAACGAAGTCTGTAACCAGCATTTTTATGCAGGTTATAAGCAACAGCAATGCAAAAAATGAAATTATTTGAAAATCGTTTAACTTCTCGAATCACGTTGGATTTTTCAAAAAAACAACATCGCTAGAAAGACACTCATCATTCAGTTTTTGCTGGCGATGGACACAGGGGATTATTTCCAAAACGTTCAATATGAATTCGTCTAAATACTCTAAACGTTAAAATCATTGGTTTTGCGTTGTTGTTTCCTTCACGACTTCGCAAGATTCCCAAGTATCACTTGGTTCCTTGGAATATATTACCTGTGTAAGAATTTTAAATTACATTTTCTGCTTTTATAACGCATCATTTATTTCAACAAAAAAAACTTTTAGATCTACATCTTACGCTTGAAAAAGTGCAATTATCGTGCTAGGTTGGCTGACAGCGAACCGTTTTCGTGTATTGCAGAGTTTTTCTGTCATAGTTTCATGTTTCGAACAGTTCACCCAACTTCATAAAGCAACTAATCCTTGATGAGAAGCCTAAACAAAACCTTGCGTTCGTTCGGATGAGTTTAGTAAAATTGTATTTAGGGCGACTGTTTTGACCAAAAGCCAACAATAAAACCCAGTGTTCAGTAAATTCGACGACAACCGTTGCTATATAGAGTTTAAAATCAAGCGAAGGTATTTCTGAAATAGAGATCTTCTTCAACGGAGAACGATAGGGGGTTCCTAGGTCCCAAACAACCCCACTGTTTGTGCACGATTCCAACCGAAAATATCAAAAACTTGTGTGCTGACTAAAACTGAAAATAAATTTAAACAGCTGAGTTCAGAAAATCATCGTCACTAGAGCGCTTGACATCAGTTTGTGGCGTCATCCCTTGATACTGGGAACAACACAAGTTACGCGACTTGTGCAACCTTTATTGCACCAAGCAGTCGATTCAAAAAGAAATAGCGATGTTTCATGAAAATTGCTGTATTGTGATTTCCAAAGACGACCAAAACCACATCAGACTTGAAACAAAACCTTCTCGCGCCGACCCCTGTCACTCACTCTTAGTTTCTTTAACGGGAAGTTGTGCGTTGTTGATCAGTCGTGGTGGTGAATAAAAATAATGGCACTTTTGTTCCTTTTATGCGCAGTTACCAAGTTCACGCAAGTGGCTGACAACCCGGAAGCAAAGCGACTGGTGAGTACACCCTGTGGTGCCACTGCCAAGGCCCGCGCCGTTAGCGATGGCAAAACGCGTGTGTGAAAGCGCAAGTGATCTCTGTATCATCCGTACGACTCGAAAAGCAAAGCTTCGAAAATACTTCCCTGCATTGGGATTTACCGCTAATTCGTGTCGCAATAGTGTCGATCTGTTTTGATATTAATGTGAAAGGTCTCAGCCGAGATCCACATCCTTGATGGGATGCCATCATGATCATGGCCTCTAGTATTTGACTCCTATCAAAAAAGGTTTAGCAAAGATCTTGTTCTTCTAGACTTTACTTCGCGGTATTCGGTATCTCACATGCTACAAATAAACCGTACAAAGATTGCTAAACCGCTATCCGGTCCATTTTCCTTGGAATCGAGCCTATGGTCATACGCACAATTTCTCATCTCCGTGCAATCTTTTGCTACTGTGCCGCCGGTTACTTTCAAACCCGTAACTGTGTCTTCTTTGTCTGCAGGCGCAACAGCAAAAGAATCAGTCCGATTTAGTCTACCGCAAGGTAAGCCTTTCCTGTGCAATGTGTTGTATGCGGCGTAAGATCTTGCTTGAGTGTTAACAAAGACGCGGAAGCAAGAATGCAAGATTTAGCTGTATCGTAACAAAACAGAACAACAGAAGTTAGAAAATTGCAGTTTGAGAATGCAAAAATAATTACAAAAATCTATGTCACTTTAACTAATTAAATTGCAAGTACCCTTCGTCTGCCAGAGCTTGCTTTGGGAAAGTTAAAAGTTCATCCGTTTCGCAGAAGGTCTAGTCTGTGTGATAATTAAAATGATATCGATGATATCGATTATGCTACCAATACAGAGGATGGTCCTTGAACTGATTTTAGCTGGTACTGGTACTCTTTCATCGCTGTTACTGGTTAAAGAAGCTCCCACCATTTTCTGAAATTATTTCGTTTCGTTCTGGTTGGTTAATTCGTTTCGCTCTGGTTGGTTTGGTAAGAAGCGCAAGGCATTAACATCTGCCAAGTGCTTCATCTGTGCCTATAACGACTTGTGACTGAATTTTTGAAACAAGCGAATCGGCTCTTGGTTTTTGATCTGTTAATAAAAATTTCGCTGTGTACTGGTCGTGCAATCTGGACGGTTGAAGCAAACTGAGATCAAAATCGTTTTCAGACAATCAGCTTTAAAGTTACAAGGGTCTTGCTCAAGTTGTGTGAACGGGTAATCTTTTCGTACAAGAGCCGAAAAATAGCACTGCTGGTTATGGTCCGAAAACTCTGTACGCGTCTAATTTCATTTCACGTGTGCATAGTATACGCTTGAGCAACTGCCAGGCGCAGTGTGGTGTAGTGGTGCAAAGTAAGCGTTCATGTTCAGCTGCAAGATAGCTTTTCTTGTGTCAGTGCAAACTCGTTGACCTTGTCAGTGATTTTTCTAAGCTGTACATTGCGTGATCGTAGAATGCTGGAATTTTGATAATGCTCGCAAGTTGAAAGCCGTGTATGTCACGCACCCCATCACTTACTGTTTTCCACGCTAAACATTTCTGCACGTTCAGGCTGTTTCTCGCGAAAAAAATCACCGCAGAGATGTAATCACAACTGCGCGACTTGTAAGGAACAATGACAGTGGCTGAGGTGGTACTGCATAAATGGGCTTGCCTACACTAAGCGTGAGAATTTGTTGAAATTTACACTTCATATTTTCTTTTTTTAGGACAAAAGCGAAGCCCTGAAGGTGAGCTTTTGTCATTCATAAAACTCTGTTTACTGTTTGCTGCCTCGCGAAAATTTCTATCACATGGATTGTCTTCACCGTTCCATCCCGAAGTACCAAGCACTTCTCTCCTATTATTATTATCCAAACTGTCGCCTCAAGTTGCATCAAAATGTTTGCTTTTCTACAGCGCAAAGTAAACACGTTGTATCTTGAAAGTGATTGAGTTTCACCGAGGATGGCAACAATTGTCACCTCAACGCGTCACTGACATTTTGAAAGCACATAGTTCAACCAGTGAGTTGGTCTAACGGTTTACAGGAGACATTGTTGAAATTTTTTGCAACCTTGCCCTGAAGGTGGTTGTCGTTGAAGCCACAATTCTGGTTCCGCTGTTGATATATCTTGTGGTTGGCTGCATGAACAGAACAGGTTTATTTCTTTCTTTAATGAACACGCGTTTGAAACTCAGCGCCTGAATCGAAATCTCGGCTTGCGAATACTTCAAAGTAAAGATCCATTGCTTTCATTTCAGGGTTTCACTCAGGTCGCGGACAGCGTGGCGACCCGCACAGGTCGGTGAAGACTCATTCTTTCAGCATTTTGAATGTACGCCGACAACCGGCTTACGACAGCGCTATATAAAACAGCTGACCTGCTGCCGGTAACGTTCCGGCGGCTGCGCACGAAATGGCCGCGCTTATGACTCAATTTTCCGAACGCTTCTGTTTCAACTCCGTGGCGCCACCTAGGCAGCATTATTGCGGCCTGTTTGTTTTCGGTCTCAGCGCCCTTGAACTTCATTCCATGCTCGAAGCATGTACGCTTCGTATGCGATATTTTCACGCTTTAACCTGCGCACAAGTTGGCTGATGAGATGTAGCTCATAGGTTCGCTCCCGTGGTGTTGTGGTGTCGCGATTATACGACGAAAACGCAAGTTTCCGCCCGACTGGGAAATTTCTGGCGACGTGACGCCTTTCAGATTTTGCGTAAATGTGTTAAAATCATAGCTATTCGACTTGCTGACCAGAGCCTCTTCTCATAAAGTTTGTTTTTGTGGTTGAGGTTTTTTGCAGAAAAGCTTCGCTTCGCCTTGAACAAAAGAGGTTTTACTGCACAGTTGCGCGTTCTGCGTTTTTAAAAGCACAAGGCAAACGCTTCATAAGAATATAAGTGAAACAATCATTTCTTCATATTGTTTGTTTGTTTACAGCTGCTCACGCCAGCAAACTCGCCTCCAACCTCGGCTACCAGGTATGTCGCTCGTACTTTCAAAACAAACGCTCCTCCTTGAACTCGTCTATAAAACCCAGGTTGCGAACTTTGAATCAAACTCGCAAATGCGCCCGTCAAACTTTCGTACTTCCGCCCGAAATGATTTTCTGGCACCAGAGCGTGACTGCATTATATGACATGAACAAGAACGTCTCAGGCTACTATCACAGTATACTATGGAAGAACCTGTTCTTGATCAACTTCCGAGCCCAAAAATTCCGGTTGGTTTTTGCAGACGGCACCCCATGACGTGGGTCACGAGGGACGTCCCCGCCCCGAGAACATCGTCAATCGCCAACCCGCCCATCAACCGCCGCAGCAATATCAGGCACCTGCCCATCAACCGCCGCAGCAATATCAGGAACCTGCCCAACCACAGGTGACATAAAATGTTGTACACAGCAGTGATTCTCGACGTTTTTTTGTG
>Ga0210059_1000102_pt1 | contig 73650 bp, 39 predicted proteins | sample Ectturendosymbi2_FD_188042 | JGI IMG/M metagenome (GOLD analysis project Ga0210059, IMG submission 188042) | Ecteinascidia turbinata endosymbiont from Florida, USA - Sample 2 (SPAdes) (version 2) | ecosystem: Host-associated > Tunicates > Ascidians > Unclassified | place: Key West, Florida...
TCACAGGGAATTTCATGGTTAACAAGATCTAGTTGAAACAAATTTATTGCAGCTATTCACGCACCCACAACATTCAGAATGGTTTTCTACACTCTCTGTTATTATTTTTGATGTCAACATTTTTGCTAAACAGAAACAAGTGTATTGGTGAATAATTTTTTGATTTTTGTAAGTTTGCATATCTCTCAATACTTTTACTGATCCCTGCCTACCACTGCTTCGGCTGCTACCTGTGTTTTATGTAATTTCATCTATAAACTGAGCATCTCCACAGACGTGAATGTCAAAATTCAGATCACAAAATTGCTTGCAAAACTTCTTACATTATGTGAAATATGTGGGTGAATATGTAACACATTTAAATCTTGTCAGCTTTTTGACAAATTAATCGATAGATATTCAGCAGCAAAAGCAAGAAAACTTGGTCCTTGGAATTAGGTAATTACAAGTGAAGCATCAGATTGCAGTGTTTCGTTTATTTTATGCTGCCACGAACGGGTTGGGGAGCGCTTGAACCGAGTTTGTCCCCAGGCGCGGTAAACCCCAAGTACCCCACTGTTTGAAGTGTCGTTTGTTTTTGCAAAGTGCTTTCATGTCTGTTGCTGCAGCATGATACTGTAGATAAAAATGCTCTTTGGAATCTACGTACTTGTATTTAATTTTCGTTCAAACCAGCAGAAAAACTTCTTGTAACTTACCTTTGTAATGAAATGTCGCTTTTTTGTTACATCGCACGTTCTTTTTCTTGCGGGCGTCACAGCGTTTCTTTCACATTGCAGTTAATTTGTGGAAACACTGTTGTTGTAAGCGTGGTCGCAGGGGTCTTCCCTTTGAGCTTCGTGCCTCGGATTGTGCTAACTAAACTCAAAACAACTACATAATCCCCTTTTTTCTAATCTGACGAGTTTATTCTTATAAAATACATCCCGTCTTTGAGAACCGTGAATGACGTTGTTATTACTCCACCTTAATAATAGCGTTGTCTGTTTTCATTACCATTTGCATTTTCGTAGATGCTTACAACGTTCACAAGCCCAGCAACAAAATTTTGCACCTGTGAAAACCAAACGTTTCGCTGAACAAAAAATGCACAGCAACGTTGAATAAAAATCGCCAGTTTGTCTACTAAGCGATGTCAATCATGAGCAACACAATCTGTGCGATTACAAACATCCACTGTTGCATTTAAAGTAACATAATCAGTTGTTGCGCTACGTGTTTTGCTCATATCAAAATGTTTTTGATACAATGTTACAATTCAACGGTCTCGCTGGGCTACCCTCCTACTTGCAACGAAGCTGTTATATACCTAAGCACCTCGGAAAATGCTTTTCAAAACCGACCAAGTTGAAAATGCAATTTTTTTACGGCTTAACATTTACGCGCACAGAAAGGAAAGCTTCTTTATATTCCATGCGCTGCACTGCTTGTAACCAAACCTACTAAATGGTTGCGGTTATTTTTTGTACCGAAACATCTCGTGTTAATTACCGTGTATCAAACCAACACTGGACATCGAGCGGTAAGCCTTTACAATGAATCGAATGCGCATAATAAATTTACATTCAAATGTTGTTGTCACGCTTTTAACGTTGTGCACCAACTTTCACGTTCCTGCGCACTTTGCTTTGCAAGCTTGGCCGATGAAGTTGTACTTTTGATATTTGTCTTGAAAACATTTTCCTGAAATCACCCACCAATATATTTTGTTTGCTCCCTCTTTCTTCACTTGAAACATTTCGAAACATCTGCGTTACTTTGTGTTGTAAAAGGAATACTGATAGACATCGGACTTAATTTGAGATATTCCCTGGTACTCCAAATCAGTAATTTTCCCTACTCACTAAAAAAAATATGTCTCCTGTGTGAAACTATTTTCGTTGAAGAATTTTACACTTTCACTAAACGAGGCACCGAAAGCGCATTATTGTAGTTTTCTGCTACTCATTCAAAGTTCTGCTGTTCAGCAAAAATCAAATAAGGCTACTTTGCCAAACACCAAAACTTGTTCTACTCTAAAACTCGCGTTTTGTGTACAATCGCGGCCCCGATTTGAAAACCAAACGTTCTGGAGGAACTACAGCAGTGTTTCTAAACTTTTATAAGACATGGACTGTTTTCGGACCAGTATAAATCTTAACGGACTCAAGATAGAGCAACACCACGAGAATGATACAAACACATATTTTAGCAAATTCGGTTCATCGCCCACATTCACAAAATTCAATGAGAATCTTGACTCTGAGTTTGTTTCACAAGTTTGTCGAAATAAGGGCCTGTTTTCTTCAAGACACACCTGATGTCGTCTTCTGGTTGAAGTAGGTATCAGTGCCTGGTTTTGAAAATATCGTTTGAAAAACAGCTTCACAACGATATGTAGTTGTAAAAAAACAACGTTTGGGAGATTTGGTTCCACGCTCTGGACATCCACTCAAAATTGAGTCAGACTCTACATCTGTCGGCTTTGTAGCTCAATCTGCTGTTCAGCAATGCAATCCACGTCGCAATGAACTTGCAACTCTGGCGCCTCAACAGCGCTTCGCACCTAGTTAAATGTTTTTGATGTAATTGTGAGAAGGGATATATCTATCCATCTCCAAAAGATGTAGTAAGGCGCACAAGCAAGATTTGACAAATGCAGCGCAAATAAATTTCTTCCTCTTCAAATGCGTTTGTTGCTCAAAACGTAGATATTTTTCCATTCTCAGTTCGATGGATCCACAACTGTATTTTACTTTTAAACGCGACGATGTGTAAGACACATCTACAAGTATTTTACCTTTTCCATTATTATGTAAAATTTCTACAACTTCAACAACTTTTTACAGAAAAACATTTCAGGGTAAGGTTTTTCAAAATAGATCCTACGTCTGTAAACCAAGACCAAGTTTTTTTAAGTGCAGCAAAAGGAGCGGTAGCGAATAGCGGCAGCCATAGCTCGCTACTATTTTTTTTTCAGGAATGGCTGAGGTAGCGCCGCTATTAAATTTAACAAATAGCGGCAGCGGTAGCGACGCTATTAATAAAGTAGCTGTTACCCACCTCTGGTTTCTGGTCATTCTTCTCCCACTGCTTTGCAACGTTTTTATCCAATTAATTGAAACAACACAGTTGCTTCGCTTGGTCCTCTACGTATAGTAGCAAACTTCCTTAAAGCATTAAACGTACCAAATAAAACCAGGGCCTCCGAGAGAAATTTTATCAGGGGGTACAAAGACTGACACTGGGCCCTCTTATTTGCTTTGGCCCTCGTCGAAACTTGTACAGCTTTTTAGCATAGTGATCAGAATGAGTTGTCATGCTAAGATTTACAAATAGATTAATTCTTATACTGGCAGTTGGCTCACACTAATAATTTTAGGTTTGATTACAGAAAAACTGATTATGCGTACTTTAACTTTCCCGGGCCCCTGCACCTTCCGGGCCCGGGTAGGGCTACTATGTACCTCTCGTAGGCCCTGCTTAAAAGAAACAAATATTTCTTTAAACGTACAAATGAGTTTTGGTTCTTTTGTCATGCATTCCAGTTGCAGTTGCTTTGAAGTTAAACTGTAGTAATTTTTGTAACAGTAGTTCATGTCGAGTTTTGCCGTTCTATCGCAACTTTTTTGTATTAAAAAATCCATGTTGATTAATTCTTAAACCTTGCAAGTTTGTTGTACCTAATTGAAGGCAGGGTAGTATGAAGTGTTTAGATAATGTTGCAACCTCTCCGGTGGTGTTGCGTTGATTGTGTGATTCACCACGAACGGGATGTTCGTGAAGAATAACACCATTATATATGTAGCGCGAGCAAGCAATTGTAAGAGAGATTGCGAGCATGATCTCTATTGTTGCTTGCAGCCACGGTGCGAACCTTTGCGCACATGCCGCTCGGGACTTCCGATCGCAACAATAATGAAGAGAATAGTAAATGCTCCCAAGTGGTTAAGCTAAAAGTAAAGTATTTTGTTTTACTTTCTTTATCGGTTAGTAATTCGTGGATTTTGACCTGTAAACTACAAGAGCTTTCTTGTAACATATTCATTTGGCCATCTAAGGAAAAAGGTAGCGACACATGTGTGTTCAGCAGACCTGAAGCTTGGCAGCGTTAGACTAAAAAAGTTGTGTCAATGGTATCATTTGAGATAGAATGCCCGAGCGTGTTTTTCAACCGCGTTGCGCAATATGTGCACATGCACACCGGTGGGATGCATGCATTTTTTAATGTTACTGTTAACTGATATTTTTGCGATCGGAAATCCCGAGCGGCATGTGCGCAAAGCTTCGCACCGTTCTCTGATAATTCAAATTGTGGCTAGTTTAGACGAATACTTTTTTGTAAAATTAAAAGACTAACCCCAGCTTGATCATATTTTGCAAAAGTGAGAGATGAACGTCTTCGAGTCTGCAATGAAATAATTTTTTTTTGGTTTTGGTTTTTTTGTGAGTGACATCATAAGTGAGGTAGTTTTTTAGCCATTTTTGGCTGCTGGTACCTGACCTGGGCCCAACTGCTAAATGGAAATATTTCGCTATAGTTTTCAATGGAAACTGGGCTAGAATCCGAGTCTTTTGAGACCTCGATCGACTTTCTAACATTTCTTGTTCAAAAGTTATGGCCTAAAATAAAAAAAATAATTATCTACTTATGGGATGAATCAATTATTTTGTTGGCGGAGATATTCCCACGTAAAAACACATGCAAACTGCTGGATTTTACGCTTAGCCTACTACAGGGGTTCCCAACCACAGGTCTTCTAGGTGGTACGCGAGTATCCATTCCATTTTTCCCAAAAACCTGGATTCACAACTTTCTAGTTTACGTATCGGGCTTTCTTTCTAAATACACAAATTTTCCTACAGCCTGCTATTCGTAGGCTATTCCATCGTAACATTATGACTTTTGATGCGCTGTTAGCATATTTACGCCACGCATTGGCCAATTGGTGGAAGGTAAGCAAAAACAAATATCTCATTAAAATTAGTTGCGTTCTTTTCTTGTTATTTTAATGAATATTATTCTTCTGAAGAAACTAAGATTCGGCCCAATTAATTGTTCTGGAAGAAGTGGTACGTGTTGACAATACGGGGGTGCCCAAGTGGTACGAGATCGTAAAAAGGTTGGGAATCCCTGGCCTACTGGAATGGAATGTGTTTTATTTCTCAACAGACGTCTCTCATGAGCTCAGTCTTTTAGTCCATGTATTGAATTGTTTTTCATTGATGTGCAATGTGCATCTACCCAATTTGGGCATAAGGCAGTTGTAGACAGAGTTTTTTGCTCCACATACGATACACAATAAGCAGGTGTGCCATCTGCTCAATATCTCATAACATCACTAATTGCGTATTTATTTAGGGCTTACCCAACTGTTTTGATTAGCACTGTTGAGAGCAAGAAAATGCTCAATCACTGTTACTATTTTTACATGCTGTTGTACTCAAATTGATACTGTTCTTATTACTACTAGTACTGCCATGTAAAGATCGACGTGTTTGATTTTTCTATCTGCTAGTAGTAGTACACCCCACATTGCAAAATTCTACCTGGTATGTTGTCATGCTCTATTTTGTGATTGTATAGGCATATTAGAGCACAAAATTCTGTATGTGCAGGATCCTCCTGTTCACATTTTCAGAGACGAAAATTCAAGTTTCAAAAACTTCTTTTTAAGACAGTGAGATGAAGACAATTTTCCAAGTCTGTCCAGAACTTCATATTGTTGATGCTGCATATAAACTGTTGGATTTACCATTTTCTATGTGTAGTTTTCTTAGTGAGGACCTCAATGTGAGATAGTGGCTGTGTGTTTGCAAATATTCACTGAAATAGTTCAAAATATGGAATGGATGTTTGCTGTTTTTTCAAAAGTGAATTGCTCCGTGGGTAAAGATGTGAGCAGATGGCACATCAGGAATTTGGAGAATGTGAGTCAATTAAAAGCTTGCGCATTTGTTGCATGCACTGTGCAGTTTTGGCAAGGAAGTATCATGCTCCAACATGGACGAACACCTCTGTAGCCAGTCTCAACTTTGTAATCATTACAGATATTGTCTTTGGTTATAACCAGCAGGAATGTTATTCATTATTTTATTCAACTGGTAAACAACATCCCTTAGCAGGTATCTGACTATTTTAATGTTAACGGGCACAGAATATGCTGTGAATAGGTGCTTGGATTATTTGCACCTTGTTGGAAGCTTCTTAAACAAAACTAATTAACTGTTTGGAATGCATAGACTCAAAGATTAAGCAGGTTATAGAAAAGACAAGAAATAATTTGTGTCAAAATTGTGTGTTTTTCTTAAATCAATTTGATGCCAGATTCATCACAAAGCAAATATGATCTGCCATAAAAAATTAAATTGCATCTTGCAAGAAAGGCAGTTTGGAACATGACTACTTATCAGTCTTCACACCCTTGCAAAGTTTGTTATCAAGTAACTTAGTCATTCGTGCACAGTCATAACGTTGGCATGATCAAATGATTGCCATTGTGATGATGTCAACAGATGTAGTTGTGTTTTTGAGCAATTCATGTGACTTCCTTGCAAACTCAGATAGCTCTGTGACACAAGTTGCACTTGTCATTTTATGAGTCATCCTTTGCAACAAATGTTGGATGCAGGAATATTGCTAGTCTTTTTAGCAGGCTTTTTCAGGTGTGGGTCAATCTGCCCAGCTGTGCATTTTGAAGCATTCAGAAAAAAAGATAGTTTTATCAGCAAGACAAATTGTGTAAAGCCAACACACACATAAGAAATTGCAAATGTTGCTGATTCTATGTGGGGAGTGCATTTTTACTACATAATAGAAAAGTGTATGTAGATAGCTTCCTTGGGATGAAAGTCTGGTATATACTGAAGTTGGAATTGTATTTGAGGAAGATAAAGCTATGCGTACATGAAGTTTTAAAAAGACTGAATACTTGGTAATGGTCACTAGGTCAATTAGGTCCAAGGATGAGCTATATTTTTCTGATGTGGACAAAGCAATGTAAGAGATTGCTTCAAAAGCTGTGCAGAATTTGCCAGTGCAAGAATTGGGTTGGCTCATTGATGTATTCTGTCTATTAGAGAGCCCAAGGAAAGGCATGGCTAATGTTGATTTTTAGCTGCAGAGGCTCATAAATAAGAGGGTTACTCCATGTGCCTATATTGTGGGGTTCTGCTGACTGTCAACAAGATATACAGTAGCATATTTTGTTGGTTTAGGTCTAGGCCAGGGGTGTACAACCTTTTTGCTATTGCCAACCGCATTACTTTTATTTATATGAAGGACGGCCACCAATGAGTTCGAGTTATATTTATGAGATATGTTTAATTAAAGAAAGATTTTATCCGGTATATGTAATTTACTTGTGCCTAAAAGTATAATGAAATGTCGAACATTTGAACGAATTTATTAAAAGAAACATCACCATCCAGATGGTTACGCATCGTGTCGACTGATTTTCTTGCCTTGTGTTTGTTTTGCTTCAATACAGTATATGCCAGCACGGCTGCCAAATCTTGCATTTTAAAACACATGTGGACAGCAGCAACTTTCATTATCGAAGGCCACCGTATGGCCACATGCGGCCGCAGGTTGTGCACCATTGGTCTAGGCAGTATTGTTTCTTTGAGCTTCATATTGTGTTGCTTATGGAATGGTAACTTATTGTATAGTGCTTTTCCTCTTGCCTTCAGTTAAACATTTTCTAGAACAGTGGTTCTTAACCCTTTTTACCATGCCCCTGTACATAATTGTCCTTTGTTTTGAGCACCCTAAGTTCTACAAACAAATGTATTTATTGGTATATTTGTTGATCAGACTTGCCATGTTGTAGAGCGTGTAAAGGCTCGCATCTCCCTGGAAATTTGTTGACATCCCCTGGGGAGGCGTGCCTTCAGTTAAGAACCACAATTCTAAAACAATCAGGCCACAAACTAGGACAACAGAACAGCCCTTCCAAACCAGGACATGGCCAGTGGTCACCCTAACTGTAAACCATAGCTAACATTCATTTTCATTTACACTTTTGGTACAAAGGATATATATCTGTGCATCATAGATATGCACAAAACTAAAACCTAACAATAGGTCACATATTTCTATTAGATATTGGCTGTAATATTTTTCTATTGAAAGCTTATATACTTTTTTGTATGAACGCTATGAAGAGAATTAGCAGATCTAACTATTGAAGTTCTTGTTTGGGCTTCAGTTGCAAGGTTTTTATGACACTGGCGTAAATGTGGGAAGCCCTCAAAACCAGCCTGGTATCCAGCCTGTTTTCCAGTGGGAAACCACATGGTACCAAAAGTGGTAATGTAATGTTCTCTGGTTACCTTTACGGATGCTTCAGTATATAAATAGTTCATTCAGAGAAAATTGCATGGCTAAGGCATAGGCCTTGAGCAGTCCAACAATATTGCAGGCAGTAATCTGTACTATCCTTACCATGTTATTGCATGTATTCTTTAATTGGATTATGCTTGTTTTTTTTTCTGCAGTGCTTCACATTATGATTCCATTTTCGTCATGGACATGTAGTGTACTTGATAAAGGAGCTGTTTAATTGTTGTTGCAATCTTTTTTTAGGAAGTAGTGTGACTGGATAAGACTTTAATTCTATTACAAATGACTGCTTATTGTTTTATTTAAAGTTTTGATCTTTTCTGAGATGCCTGTGCCTACTCTGGAAAATGAGAATCTGACATCGCATTCTTCAGAAGTATTCAATCAGTTACCGAATTCTAATGCTTTGTATCATCATTCGCAACAAAGTATGACTCAAGAAAGCCTAACTACGGGTTCAGAGGTACAATTGTCTTTTTGATTTGGTCGTTTAAGATAGGAACCAATAGTTTATTTGTAATACCAAGAACAAATGGATAACTTTAGTGGTTATGTTATAGAACATTTTATAGAATTTGATAAGTTGCATTGTTTTTGGGACTACTTTTATGTTGAATTGTTATAGTAAAGGTCAAGCATTAAAATAGAATTTATTGTTGACTGTGATCACTAAGAGTTGGGATGCTAGTGACTGCCTGTGTTTTGCAGTTTATCATAATCACTTCAGGAAAAATTTAACACCTTAGGACAGTGGTTCCCTGCCTGGGGTACATATACTCCCAGGGGTAAATGTAATCTTCCTAGGGGTAAGTTCACTGAATCGTAAATGATAACCAATGTAAATTTTTATAAATTTAAAAAATGTTATATACTGGATTATTAGGCTAGTTACTTGCAGGACAAAACGCAGAAGCATACCCGACAAATTGTTGTGTTCATAGATTGGTGAGAGGCTCCATGTCAGGCATCACAGAGCATTGTTACGAAATAGGTTTATGGATATATCACACAAACTGGATATGTTGCACCTTGGATTATGATTCAGAGTTATGCTTAGTGATAAGTATTCTATTTTTAGTTCATCTTTACACATGTAGGCTACCAGATTCAATCGATCAGCTCATGCGCAACACTGCTCCTGTTCACGACATCATTTGGCGTTTGTACATAAAAGTAGATGTAACTCTGTCAGAATTGAAAAATCCTCTATTGTACAATACATTTAACTGGTTTCACAATGATCAGACTGCAGCGCCGTTCATCTTTCTTTTCACAGCATGCTATAAACTGGACAGTGGACAGCCAGCACAATGTCTTTTTTTAGTGAGTGAATTATTCATGAGTTAACAATTTGCAAGTTTCAACATACTCAGTTAATATGTCAAAGAAGATAACTTGACTAGAACCATACGTGTGGACTTTGGGTCGAATTCATCATAACAGATGATGTTCAAAAACCTCAATGTATCTTTTGTTTCAAAGTGCTTGGTGATTGTTCCACGAACCAGTCGATTTTGTAAGCTGATATTGCTTCACGCCATCCGACACATGTATATGACAACCACATGTCTTTGCTGCCCAATTACTCTTGATTTTATGCTGTAGGAAACTCTGCCTATTAACACTTTGACGTCCGGGTTAATTCAAGTGGTTCACAAAAAAACAGCTGGATCGCGCGTGGCTTTGCGTGGAAATATCTCCACTCCTGTACGGATTATAGACCTGGTCGAAGTGTCGAAAGACGCGGCAAGTCTTGTAGTTTCCACTTGAAAAAATTTTTTGGTTGGGGGTTGCGGGTTTTTTGTGAGTGACGTCATAAGTGGAGGACTTTTTGGCCACCTTGCTCAACTTCACCTAACCCTAGGCGCCAACCGTTAGATGATAGTATTTCGCTGAAGTTTTTATTGGAAACTAGGCTGCAATCCGAGTTTTTCATACTTTGGATGACCTGCTGGGGTTTCGGGAAACTCAGAGTTATGATCTAAGTTAATAAAAATTTTGACGAATTAGTTAATTAGATAATTAATTTGTTTATTTAAGATCATATCTTTTGAACCAGAAACGCTAGAAAGTCGATCAAAGGCTCAAAAGACTCGGACTCGAGCCTAGTTTCCAATGAAAACTTTAGTGAAATACTTTGGCCTAGTGGTTGGGCCCTAGGCCAGGCAGCATGAGCCAAAATGCCCCAAAAACTACTTCACTTATGACATCACTCACAAAAAATCTGCAAACCCCAACCAAAATTTTTTTTCGAGTGCAGACTAGAAGACTGGCCGATTTGTTTGAGCCATTGAACAGCTCTCTAGTGCAATCGGCGGAGGAGCTAGGGCATTGGTAAAGCAACTGACAACTGCTGGTTTTAGGCTGATTTCAAAGTACGAATATATCGTACCCCGGCTCTCAAAGTGTCAAGAGCTTGTTTCTGAAGACACGTTAGGATTGGAAACATCCTATTGCGTTGCTTTTGCAATAGCAAAAGAAAATGCATGCAATTGGGGAATGATTTATTAAATTGTACGCTATGAACATGGTGGAATTCGTTAATGGTAGAGAATATAAAAAGAAACTTTAAAAAGATTATTTACCAAACAGTATGTAGTTATTACAAGTGTTTTGTCTTGTAATATTTTAGATCATGTAGCAGATGAAATTTGAAGTAATAAAGCAAGAGTCCCTCTTTAGCTAGATGATTCAACTGATGTGTCGAACTGAGAACTGTCACCAGAACATATTTAATAGGGGGCTTTAGTTTTGTGCAGGGGGGCATGATATTGAAAATCAGATAAAAAACCCAGTGGTTTATTGTTTTTGATATTTCAATTTGGGGGGGGCTTGGTGCTTTGTTTGGGGACCTAAGCCAACCAAAGCCTCCACGTGGCGACGGGGACTGGTCGAACTGCACGTATTTGTTGGTTTACTGTCAATATATACATGCAGTTGGGTTGAAAGTGAGTTCTTTATGTGCAAAAGTCTAGAGACACCTAGCAAAGTGACTAGTGATCAGGAAGAAATGAATAATTTCTATCAACAAAATGAACTCGTGGAATCATGTTGGCTTACTATGCACAGGTGGCGCTCTTTCTAATGCTCCATGAAGTCAGGCTTTACAAATCTGGTGAACCAACAAAAACTGCACATCGTTTCTACCCTTTGTGTTCTTCATTGACATGCCCTGGCAAGTTCAGCCCTACCAGAATACTTGAAAACAGTTTTGAAAAATGTAACTGAGAATGTGAATTTTATCAGGGCATGGGCTTGTGTTTTGAAAGTGCTTTTTCAGGATGAATTATTTGATTGTCAGTGTAAATCAATGCTTTATTCCACATTCGTATGTTGCAACTGTGACTTTTCTAAATTTAGCGTGGACTGGAGTTTTCTATGCTGTCAAAGTGCGCATTGGAAGTTATCATACCTTTTCAAAATACCTATTTGTATGAGACAGGGTTCTCCTCAATAACCATAAAACAAAATGTCAAAGTTTATTGAATCTCTTTCAACCACCATTCCCAGAATGTCAGATACTGTGCATAGAAAACAAGCACAAAAGTACCACTGAGAGACTGACTGGTTGAAATTTTTTGTCATTTTTAATAGAAGAAAAATTTGAGCATGACTGTATATTCCTTTTTCGTAATATTTTGCCTCTTGACTCAGTGATATGCCGGTTTATATGAAACTATTTTTAGAATTTCAACACCCTCAGCCAATGACTTCTTAACTCCTTGAGAGCCGGCCTACGGTATATTCGTACTTGGATTTCGGCCTAAAACACAGCAGTTTTCGGTTTCCTTACCAACGCCCTACCTCCTCCACCGATTGCGCTAGAGAGTTGTTCAATAGCTCAAACGGATCGGCCAGTCTAGTAGATGGCACTAAAAAAAAATTTTTGGTTGGGGGTGCAGATTTCTACTGACTGACGTCATAAGTGAAGTATTTTTAGGGTCATTTTGGCTCATGTTACTTGGCCTAGGGTCCAACCGCTAGGCCAAAGTGTTTCGCTGAAGTTTTCATTGGAAACTAGACTCGAGTCCGAGTCTTTTGAGCCTTTAATCGACTTTCTGGCGTTTCTGGTTCAAAACTTATGATTTAAAATAAACAAATTAATTAATTAGCTAATTAGTCAAATATTTTTACTAACTTCCATCACAACTTTTGAACCCGAAACCCCAGCAGGTCATCCAAAGTATCAAAAGACTCGGATTGTAGCCTAGTTTCCAGTAAAAACTTCAGCGAAATAATACCACCTAACGGTTGGGGCCCAGGGCCAGGCAAAGTGGGCCAAGGTGACCAAAAAGTCCTCTACTTATGACGTCACTCACAAATAAACCGCACTCCCCAAGCAAAAATTTTTTTTCGAGTGCAATCTACTAGACTGGCCGATCCGTTTGAGTTCTTGAACAGCTCTCTAGCGCAATGGGCAGAGGAGCTAAGGCGTTGGTAAGGCAACCGAAAACTGCTGGGTTTTTTTGCGAAAATTGTCAAAACCAGGCGGCTCTAAAAGTGTTTAAAGCATTCATGCTTGCTTGTAAGATCATTTTGTTAAAGCTTCATCTCAGATACTGACAAGTTTCGTACAAGCATTACTGTAAAATTGGTTCCAGTAACGTTAAATCAGCTATGTCTAACCCAAATGGCTTACTGAGCTAAAACGTATGTCACTAACTTGACCATGGCCACACATTGAATGACGTTATATTGAGGGCTGCATATTAAATGGTTTACTTTGATTTTAGCAAACTAAATTTAGCTTATATGATTATACTGAAAGTGTTCGAATCATAACTTCAGTGGCAACAGACGTGATAAATGGCACTTAAGACCACCCGCAACAACAATGTCAAATTTACAATTATCAAAAAAAGGACAGGTTGTCAGTACGTAGGATACTTTTGCTCCAGCGAAAATCTAAACTGGGCCGCACAAAACCCTCCACTGGGCCGCGGGTTGGACATGGCTGTGTTAAATTCACATATCTGAGTGTAAGCTTTCGTTTTTTCAGCAGCACCTGACCCTTTCCACAAAAATTTGTGACTTGACACACCACACATTGTTGGGGGTAAAATCAATTTTTTGATTTTAAGGGCACGCTGAAAGCTGGGGATTTTGCCCAACACTACTGGCAGTGAAGGTGTTGCTACTTTTTGTTAATTTTCCTTTCTTGTAATTCTTGTATTTAAGCTAGTTCTAATTTGAAGTGTTGTTCATTGAAATTTTCCATTTAAACATGATCAAGGTGTTGTTTGGTAAAAGTGGTGCAGGTGAAGAATAGGAAAAATTGGCATGTACTTAACCTACTGCAAACATATTGATAAGCCTATGTTTTAAAAAAAGCAGCATGCAATAACCAAACAGGTTTGAATAATTTTCTAATCATCATTCAATTTTGTTATTAAACATGTTGCAAATCTTTTACTGGCATTGTATGCATGTTCCTTTGATTTGTGAAGACACTTTTATCACAAATCATTATAAAATCAACATCCAGATTCAGGATATCTGAAAATGTATGAAATCCTGCAAGAAAGCCCCAAGAGCATTTACCACTTGGTGCAGTAGTTCGATGTTGTTTTGATTGATAAGTGCAATAATTTCACATGATTTTTGAGCTCTGCTAGCATGGTGAGCAATATTAATACATTGCATTTTTTGCTTAAAATACTTGGATATATGAACTGCATATTTCAGGTTGTTTTGTGGAGGATATGAAGTAGGTTATATTCGAAATATGTTTTCCTATTCATGTTTTCATGGAATGTATTGTGGCAAAAATTTAAGAAAACTCCATCTTTTGAAAATGTCAAATTTGAACATCCCTGATGCAATTATGCAGCACATCTGTGCAGAATTATTGACAACTTTGTGAAATATTATTGCAATCGAAGAAAGCCAAAAATCTTCTACTTATTTTTTCATTACGAATTTGTCTACCCTAAACCACACCTGCTAACTGATAGTGATGCAGTATGTTTTCTGAATCACTAGTTTTGGTGCCTGCTCCTATGTTATATTTTTTGTTTGTCAAATCACGTAACATCCCAAAGCATTAGAGATGGTATTTCACAATTGCAAAAACATGTAATTTACTTGTGACAAATGTTGTGATCACAGGGTCTGAGTGACAAGCGTGGAAAGCTTCACATTGCGGCAGCCAGCAACAACAGAGTTCACATGCCATGCTCACTCTGTTACTGCTTGATCATGCCACATACAGGTGCTATTCCTAGTGCACATCCTCTTCATGGTGCATACACATGCAACACAGCATTGACTGAAAGTCTTCTGCACAAACAACCGAGCATCTTTTTTGTTATTTTTCTCTGTAACTATGGGTACTCCTAGATCTTATGCAAGTCTGCTTCTCCAACATAGGTACCTTATAATGCATAACTATGAAGCAACAGGTGTTAAATTAGATGTTGTGAAACTTATCATACTGTGTTAAATATGTTGCGTCTAATGGCAAGTCAGTCTGAAACTGAAGTTCTGTTTTCACCTGTAGACTACTTTTTGCAGAACTGGGTAATGGTTCAAGTCAATGCTGGTGAAACATTTACAATACAAGATGATGGAAACTACAACACCATACGAGGTGCACTCTTAGTAGATGTGTTTGTTTGTTGTTGGTCCATGTTGTAGATGTTTGTTGCTAGGCAATCAGGTGTTTGCTTAGGTTCATATACTTCCACAAAGTTTTTTGGCTTATATGACGGAAGTTTATGTCATGATGTTTGTGTCGATATATTGGACCACTGACAACCGAGACATCAGTTTTTTAACATGCATGGCTGTTGTTTTAAGTAATTTGTTTGAAATGCTTATATGCAGTTAGATTGTGTGTGAAAAATTTACGAAATTGTAAAATGGCAACCCTGAATTTGCTGCAAGTTTTATGTTGTGTGAAAAAGGCCAAGCTTACCTTGGTTTATAACAATTGCAGACTGCATGTCAGTTTTGATGCAGATGTGTAGTTTATTTTGCCTCCTGGTGTGCATATTGTGCTTGTACTCAATCAAACAAATTTGCTTGGATTGAGCCAACAAAACAGCCGTGACCAGGCATGGTTCCCAAGACCAGGCCATGACCAGGCATACTTAACCAACATTTTTTAGTTGGTTGATGTATGTCCAAGCAACATCAGCATTAGTTTGAACAGTAAAGGGAAGTGTTGAAACAGCTGTGCAACACTGCTCTTCATGGCAAAAGATACAGTAATGAAAATCATATTTGAACTGATTACACAACAGATAAATCTGTAAAAAGTTATTTAACACTTCAACCGCCGTGTCTAGTCGTTGCCCATCTGTAGACTGCTGGCGCATGATATATTCGTGAACCAGTGCACAACATAGTCATGCTTTACTTCAAATGCCAACCGTTGAGTGCCGGGTCACATGTTTTCTTCTATAAAGTACGAACATTTCATGCAAGTCTATAGCAACCAGAAACATATATTTATAATGTTATTTGACGTACGGTGTGGTCAGTAGAGCATTTCAAGGCAAACATGGTATATTTTGCCTGCAGTCAAGCACGTGTTTTGTCGAGGTGCGGAAATAAGATCGGCTTGCTGTAACCATGTGGCTGATTGTCTTGTCACATTGCATTTCATTGGGAGCGGTTTCTAATGTAATGTGGATTTAAAAAATCACTCAGAAATTTTCTTACTGAGTTAAAACGCATCATGTAGAGATTTGATTATTTTCTTGACCATAAATATTTTTTTCAACTGCAAGTAACTGCTTCAGCCGTGTGTTCGACACTGCTTCACAAACATTCGCTCTTGGCAGATTTCAAATGACCTGTTAGTGTAAGCATTCATGAACACATGCCAATGCAGAGTGCATAAATAATTACTCAGAAACTTTTTTTGCGGAGTTAGAACATATCATGTAGATATTTGACGATTTTGCTTGAGCATAAATATTTTTTCGGCAGCAAGTAACTGCTTCAGCCGTGTTTTCAATGCTGCTTCACAAACATTCACTCTTGGCAGATTTCAAATGGCCTGTTAGTGTAAAGCATTTGTGAACGCATGCCAGTGTGATGTGGATAAATAATTACTCAAACTTTTTTTACTGAGTTAGAACATCTCATGTAGAGATTTGACGATTTTTGCTCTAGCACAAATATTTTTTCAACAGCAAGTAACTGCTGCAGTCGTCTGTTCGGCTGCTTCAAAAGTATTCGAACTTGGCAATTAGCCCTGCTTCACAAACATTTGCACTTGGCAATTCGCACTGCTTCACAAACATTCGCACTTGGCAGTTTTCAAATGGCCTGTTAGTGCAAATTATTTGTGAGCCAGGAAGGACATCGCAAAGAATAACACTCATTGATTTGTGAAAAAGCAGTAATTCAGTGATCGCGGCTTGTGATCTTTTTGTTGCTTGCCAACAACACACATCAATGGAGATTTAGAGTTCAACAGAGAACAATAAAGATTGCTGCGAACAATAGCTTGCATTGCACCCTTGCCGCTCATCTTTTCCCATCGCAACAACGCCAGGCACATGAACGTGCGTGCATAACTTTTTCACAAATCTCAAACCATATTTACAACCAGCTGATAAAAATGTATTTTTTTCCTCTCGTTTCATGCATTACCATCTTGACATGTGGCTGCTACAAGGTAATCACAACACGTTCTGTGATATTCACGTTTTTTCTGCAACAACAACAACAACAACAAAAGCATTACTTTTCAGCATCCAAGAGCTGACAATTGTCGAATGCTCAGGCGACGTGCAAATAAAATTTTGCATTGTTTTTTTGTTCAAACAAAATTTTGCGTAACTGCTTTTTTTGTGCAAAAATAAAATTTTGCGTGTTTTTTGTGGTACAATGTTGTAAGAATTTTTTTTCGTAGTTCAGTTGGTGCAACAAAAATATCTATGAAGGTTTTACGTATGGAGACGAAATGGTGCTGTAAGTTTTAGTCAAATCGGATCAAAACTGAGTTATTTAGTGATAGGCAAAGCACAGCTGAACGCATGTGCGTTTTCGGACGGAGTCGAAAAGCAGAAATACTGTCTAGGACCAGGCAATATAAAAACTTATAACTTTTCTTCTATACAATTTTTTAATTTAAAACTTGGCAGGATGCTTTGTAACAGCTGTAGGAACTGTCTCTGTGATGTTAACATTTTCCCCATTGTTGGAATAGGCGCAATAAACGTTCAAAGTCAAAAAACAGCCAATCCACCCTTGTTTTAGGGTGTTATTTCTCTCCAAAAGAAGTGGAAAAATTCTTTGATTTTGTTTTTCATAAACTAAACAATGTGACTGACGTTTTTGTGCAGAATTTGTGTTTCTATCGTGCGTGGTTTTTCCTCCAGAGCCTTTTTAAAACAACACCTTGCCCACTCAAGTGTCAGCACAAAAACCATAGTGGTGTCCTTGCATCAGACAGCAACCACGAATATATCGTGGACCGGCGGTTGATGTGTTAAAGTGCTGAGTAAGTGGGTACACTCAAACTTTTTGTGGAATGTTTCAGATTTGAAAAGACATTAATTTTTATTTAATACTTTCAGTACCATGGCTATATGTCACCAGAGTTTCACAGAGTGCCAAGCTTGATTTGGCAAAACTGGCATTTTTAATCTTGTCCACAAACTAACTATAGATATGCTTTGAAGAAGTGTAATGAGGGATGTAATTAATATCTTGGTTAATTGCTGCCAAAGTTGGCAGTTTGCGAGATTTTTTGATGCATCAATTGAATGAATCATTTATATTAATTTTGTGTGTGAAACTGCAGTGTTTTAAGTTTTACCTCTTTCATGTCCGGTAAGTTTCGAGCATTTTTCGCCAAAACAACCGGATCACACGTGTCTTTGCTTGACCATAACTCTGGTGCCAAAAGCAGTAAAGAGCTGTTCAAAAGCTCAAAAGACGCGGCAAGTGTTGTAGCTTGCACTCAAAAAAAAATTATTTGATTGGGAAATGCTGATTTTTTGTGAGTGACGTCATAAGTGGAGGTCTTTTGATACTTTGGATGACCCTCTGGGGTTTTGGGTGCAAAAGTGATGATCTAAAGTAAACAAAATATTTGATTAATGCCATAATTAGATAATTAATTAATCTGTTTATTTTCAATCATAACTTTTGAACCAGAAATGTTAGAAAATTGATCAAAGGCTCAAAAGACTCGGACTCAAGCCTAGTATCCAATAAAAACTTTAGCGAAATACTTCATGGCCTAACGGTTGGGCCCTAGGCCAGGTAACATAGCCAAAATGGCCCCAAAACTACTTCACTCATGACGTCACTAACAAAAAATCTACAACCCACAACCAAAAAAAATTTTTTTGAGTGCAGACCAGAAGACTGGCCGATCAGTTTGAGCCCTTGAACAGCTCTCTAGCATAATCGGTGGAGGAGCTAGGGTGTTGGTAAGGCAACCGAAAACTGCTGGTTTTAGGCTGAAATCTAGGTACGAATATATCGTACGCCGATGCTGAAAGTGTTAACACTTCTTTGTTTTGTTATGACTTATTGTTAATCTAAGCACCTGACTTAACCAAAGGCTGAAAATAACAAGGAAATCAAACATCTGCATGTCAAGCACAGGATAGCTTCTCATCTTGGCTTGTAGAACAAGAGTCGGCAACCTGCAGCATGTGTGCCACACTTGGAATGCCAAGCAATTTTGTAATGGCATGCAGAAGCTCCATGTTTTACATATTGATTTTGTTATGATTCACACAGAAGGTACATTAACCTTGACTTGTATAAAAATAGGAATGTTGTTGGCATACTGAATGATTTGAAACCAGTAAGTCGGCACACAGTTACGAAAAGGTTGTCGATCCCTGTTGTAGAATGTATGCACTATGCAGTCATTCAAAATGCAGTTTTGGTCAGATGTAACAAATGTGAACAGGTTCTTTGCCTTAGTTGCTGGTAATAATAATCTGTGTTCCATTCCAACTGGTGTTCTGTTTTGGCTTTGCTATTGATACCTCACTAATTTATTATTTAGCTCATTTATGCCTCAGATGCATATAAATTATCATCAGAAGTGCAGATGAATAGCAGCAAGAAAAATAAGGTGAATTGCAAAAATTAGAACCATGGCACATATCAGAATCAGAAACATGCACTTCTCAAAGCCTTGGAAATGTAGTGCAAAGCAGCGCTGTGGAAACAGAACTCAAATTTCAGGCTCCAGCTGCAGGCATCTAAAGTTTTTAGGCTACATCTTTAGCTCCGACATTAAAATTTTTTGGCTCTGGTTCCAAAATGATTTGGTCGCAGAAAAACGTTGCATTATTACACCAGCATAGATGAGGTGTTGCAAAATGTTATATTTGAAGGGTAGTAGGGCATGTGCGAAAAAGTTTGAGAAGCACTGATCTACACACAAATTAGGAAAGTTGTGTACACATGCAGCAACCTACGTTTGGTAGGTTAACTCGCTTCACCCTAAAACTAGAGGTGTGGAACCAGAACCCAATTTCAGGCTTCAGCTATGGCGCTACCATCTAAAAGCTTTTGGCTCAAGCTCCATCTCCAATCATCCAAAATTGTAAGAAACAACACAAATTGCCAAGAATTTGCTGTTGAAAAGTTCAGAAAGTTTAATCATAGTGGTGTACTCATAAAGTAAGTTCAGCATTAAACACCACAAATGGGAATAAATACTCTGAAATGGAATTGTAAATAGAAAGTAACAAAATAAAAAATCTGTAAAACATTCTGAAAAAGACATGAACTTTTCAAAAATGCAAAATTAGAAATATGAATAATAAAATTGAATACAAGCGTAAGCTTATGCTTTTATAATTCTAAGTGTAAAATTGGTTTGAAAATAAAATGTATCGTGTGCAGCTAGTTCGAAAGTGAGTTGTATATTTATAATTTGTTTTTAATTTTTAGTAGAGCAAGTAAATATAGCAAAATGCATGTGTATGTGTGCAATTGACCATGCATTTTTCAACTGTTTTTAATGCTGCAATGTGCTTAAATAAACACTTGAATGAATTTTGTACCCACTTTTTCAAGTTATTCTTATTTCAAATGCCTGAACGTTTTTTTTCAGGGCCTGCTCAGGTTCCTATGGTATTGCACAATGGAGCTATTCCACCCATTTTGGTTCCTCCTGGATATATTTTGCAAGTAATTGAAGATGAAGGTGTACGGCGTGTGGTTGTTTTACCAAACCCACAAATTTTCAACATGCCAATGCCTCATGAATTGGCACATTCAGTTCCACCTTCTATGTTGCATCCTGTACCATCCTTCCATGCAAACCCATACCATCCTCCGGTGAGTACACAAAGTTGCTTAATTATGAACTGCAAGATCATTTCATTAAACGTTTTTGGAATTTATTGGTTTTGCAAATTTATGAGGATTTGGTTGGTGGAGCTTTTGTACTGCAGGTTTTATTTTTGGCTTCCCTTGTAATATGATTTCCTGTATCAATAGAAAGCTTGGCCCCATCTGCAGTTATGGAAATTAGAAGCTATTGTACCAGAATGAGTTTCGCATTACGTTCCTGTTCATTGATGTGTTGTCTTCTTTATTTCCTCACTTTAGTTGTCTGATGCTTTCTGCATACCTTCATTTTTACCCATTATTTAACATGCAACACTTCTGTATGATGATGAGAGATTACTGTTGCTGTGCTTAATGAGTAAATGTTATATTATTTCATATGTGCAAATACTGATGCATGTGATACTAGCTTTGAATTTAAGATCAATGTATAAAACAAATATATATGAGTATAAGTAAACAGTTTTCTATATATTATCTGTGATTTATCAGATGTATTTCATAAAAACCTTATTTGTGCAAATGTTTATGTAGGACAGATGTGTGTTATTGTATGCATAAAAAAGAAATTAGTAACAGCTCTCTTATACAAGTGTAAAGCAGTTGGAAGAAGACAATGCAAGCTTTTCTTGTGATTGAAATTGCAAATTGGCTAAACTTTTTCATTATTTTTTGCATTTCACACATTCCTTGCTGGTGTATGAAAATACGAGTAACATACTTTGAAATCACGCATTGAGCCACTCTTTCCATGCCATTTTGTAACTCCATAACTTGTCAATTGATTGTGTAAACCAAAATTGGATAAAAAATCATTTTTGGCAATTTTTGCCCCAATTTAGTTTTTTTGGCCATAACATTTGAACCAGAAACCCTAGGAGGCCAATCAAAGGCTCAAAAGACTTGGATTTTAGCCTAGTTTCTAGTAAAAACTTGAGCAAAAACTTCCCTCTTGTGGATGTGGAAGGTCAACAAACTTTGCCAAAATGGCCTAAACCTACCCCACTTACAACGTTTCCCACAAAAATTCTGAAAATCCAAAACTTAAAAATTTTTTCATTGCAAACTAGAAGACTCGCAGAGTCTTTAGATCAGCTATGTCCAATCCAAATGGCTTACTGAGCCAAAAACTATGTCACTATCTTGACCAGGGCCGCACATTGAATGACATATTGTTGAGGGACGCACATTGTGTGGCTTGTTTTGATCTCAGCAAACTAAATTTAGCTTAAATGAATATACTGAAAGTTTTGGAATCCTATATGCCAGTGATTTTCAACCGGTGTTCCACGGAAAACTAGTGTTCCGTGAAAGATCGTCAGGTGTTCCGCAGGAAATTTGATAAGTTTGACTAGTGTTCCATCGAACACCAGTCGAAAATCACTAGCTTAACGCAATGAGCGTAAATATGTTTTCTTTAGTGAAAGTAATTAGTTTTAGGAGCAAACGAATAGGACTTTCTTGTTAATTTTAATAAATTAAAAGAGCCAAAACAGAACTAAACATCATAATTGTGATTATAAAATTTTGTTTGGTGTTCCCCCCAATTTTTTTATTGCATGAAGTGGTCCGTGATGCAAAGAAGGTTGAAAAACACTGCTATATGCAACGGTAACAGACGTGATAAAGTGGCACTGAAGACCACTTGCCTCAAAAATGTCAAAATCAAGATTACCAAAACATGAATAGGATGTCAGTATGTAGGGCACTTTTGCTACAGCGAAAACTAAACTGGGCCGCACAAAACCCTTGACTGGGCCGCATGTGGGCCACGGGCTGGACATAGCTGCTTTAGATGGTTTGAACAGCTCTATAGCACAATCAGCTGATGAGTTTGGCAGTTGCAAAATGCCACAAAAATCAGGATTTACAGGTAAATCCACCCGGCAACAAAGGTGTTAACACTTTGGTGTCCAGCTGGTTTCGGGGATTTTCATGGCAAAACAACCGGATCGCACATGGCTTTGCGTGCGCGTAGCTCTGGTGCCGAAAGTGGTAGAGAGCTGTTTAACCCTTTAACGACCGCGCGAGCGCAATTTTTTGGTCATGAATTGCTAGCCGCTAGAGAGCTGTTCAAACCCTCTATGGATTCAGCAAGTCTTCTAGTCGAAATTGAAAAAAAAAACTTTTCGTTTTTGGTTTGGGGTTCTCTGGGGGGACCGCCACAGGTGTTTTTTTTTGCTTTTTTTTAGCCACCTTTAGCCGGCCCTGGACCCCAACCCATTGGGCCATTCTTTTGGCTCAAGATTTTTTTGGAAACTAGGCCAAAATCCGCATCTTTAGAGCCCTTGAATGACTTTCTAGCATATATGTGGCGGAAATTATGGACAAAACACCAAAAATTGGTGAAAATTTCAGCACCCACAAACCTTAGTCTGTGGTGGAAAACCCCCCTTTTCTATATGGCCAACAGTCGCCAGCGGATCGAGTTAGAGAGCTGTTCAAATCCGCTCTGAATGGGGAAATACTTGTAGTTTAGACTGAAAAAAACAAAACAATTTTCACATTGTAATTTTGGCCTTTCTGGCCATGTTTACAAAACCACAGGATGTTTTGACAGGTCTGTCAAAACAATCCATGACATCAACGTCCCGTGGGAGTGCGTAAATCAAGCTGAATCACTGGCGCGAAACCGTGCGAAATTCAAATGCATAGTACGAGCTTTTAGAGGGTTTGATGGACATTCTAGCGTTTCGGGTTGATAAGTTATGGCAAAAATGGTAGAATATTAAATAGGGAAATCCCCACTAATCTCTGCTAATCCCCTGGGATATTCCTGACATATTTGGAAAATTTTTGGCATAACTTTTGAACCAGAGACGCTAGAAACTCAATCTAAGAGCTCTAAAGACGCATATTTTAGCCTAGAATCCAAAAATACTGCGAGCCACAATATTGGCGCGTGGGATCGAATGATGACGCCTTAACCAAAAATTATATCCCCATCATGATCTAATTGGCCTGAAACCCCCCATCCAAATTAAAAAATTTTTTTTTTATTTTAAACTACGTGACGCCACTAGTCATTACAGGGTTTGAACAGCTCTCTAGCTCTATCTGCTGCCAAGTTATGGCTGGCCAAAGTTTGTCCTGAAAGGGAAAATTATGCTTTTTCTGAAAAGTTAGGAATTAGGCCAAAAACTGAGTTTTTGGCCCATAATTTTGGCCACAGATGTGCTAGCAAGTCAATCAAGGGCTGTATAGACGCGGATTTTCACCTAGTTTTCAACAAAACTTTGAGCCAAAAGAATGGGTCAATGCGTTAAGGCCTAGGACCAGCCAATGATGGCCAAGATTTCCAAAACATGTCCTCTTTGTGACGTCACCTCCAGAAAATCTCCCACCGAAACCGAAAATTGTTTTTTTCAGTTTTGACTAGAAGACTTGCTGAATCCGTAGAGGGTTTGAACAGCTCTCTAGCTCTAACAGCTGGCGATTTATGGCCAAAAAATTCCGAGCCAATAAATTGGCTTGCACGGTTGTTAAAGGGTTAAAGGCTTAAGAGACGCGGCAAGTTTTCTAGTCTGCACTCGATAAAAACTTTTTGTTTGGGGATGCTGATTTTTGATGAGTGATGTCATAAGTGGAGGACTTTTAGGCCACCTTGTCCCCCCTCGCCTGGGCTCAAACCGTTAGATAGGCAGTATTTCGCTAAAGTTTTTATTGGAAACTAGGCTACAATCTGAGTCTTTTGATACTTTGGATGACCTTCTGGGGTTTCATGTTCAAAAGTTGTGATCTTAAGCAAGGCTGTCCAACCCGCAGACCTCGAGGTTCTTTTAAGTGGCCCGCTATATATTAAGTTTGTAAGCAGACTTATTAAATTTTTAGTATTTTTTATAGGCTCAAGCATATTTGTCATCTAAACACATCAAAATTATACCTGTTGTTTCTGTTACAGGCCTACACCACCCAAAAACTTGTATAACAAATGCATCGAAAACATGTAAATTTTTTAGATTTGGTTTGCATCCATACAAGCTGGCAACACTGAGTGCGAAAAAAATATAGGACTCATTATCACCTCGTGTTATCACATAAAACTTGTCAAAATCAAGGGATTTGTTACATCACAATAGCTTATTGCTACGTCACAAAAAAACGTTTGTGGCCCGCAACAAAATTTCATGTGAAAGTGGCTCGCAAAACTAAAAAGGTTGGACAGGCCTGATCTAAGTAATCAAAATATTTGACTAATTAAATAATTAATTAATTTGTTTATTTTAGATTATAACATTTGATCCAGAAATGCTAGAAAGTCGATCAAAGGCTCAAAAGACTCGGACTCGAGCCTAGTTTCCAATAAAAACTTCAGTGAAATACTTTGGCCTAGCGGTTGGGCCCTACACCAGGTAACATGAGCCAAAATGGACCAAAAATTACTTCACTCATGATGTCACTCACAAAAAATCCGCAACCCCCAACCACAAAGTTTTTTTTCAAGTGCAGACCAGAAGACTGGCCAATCTATTTGAGCCATTGAACAGCTCTCTAGCGCAATCAGCGGAAGATTGTTGGTAAGGCAAGAGGCAACCAAAAACTGCTTGTTTTAGGCTGAAATCTAGGTATGATATATTTGTACACCGGCTCTCAAAGTGTTAATAACCAGGCTGTTTAGCCATACAGGTGAATTATAGCATCATAATAGTTACTTTTTTGAAAATATGCTATATTCTCTCATTGCTTAGAATTGCAAATGCGTATTGTCAGCAAAGAACCAACTCAAGTAAGTGCAAAGCTTCAAAAAATGTTTTCTTCTTATTGCTGAGATTCAAACTAAAATGGATTTACTAGTGAGTATCTGCTAAAGTGGGGGAGATAGATTTTGGTGTAAAACGTAACTTCCTCCTAAACATGATTGAAAAAGTGGTGTCAGAGAAATCTGTGTTCTATAGACATTCACTGGAAAATATGTAAAATCTATTTCGTGCAACTTAAATCCTGTTTGGCAGATCTTTAAACATAGATAGGGGAAAAAATTTTACACTATGTGAAAAAAGCTTCTGTGACTTGTTGGCATTACTTACTAAAGCTTAATACAGTTAAATCTAACTAATGTCTTAGTGTACCTGCATGGAACCTTGCTAGATTTAACACTCACCTCAAGGTGAGTTTCTGAGTTATTTCTTTGTTCATTTTTCCCAAACATGAATGTCTCAAATTAAGCAAAGGAACTACATATTTTTGCCCCATCTATTCAAGCATTGGGTAATCCTACTGTATAACTCAAAAGAAAGATTCCTTGACTTTTTTTCATATAAATTAGCATGTAACATTGTACGAGTGAAATCTGTATTGCAATTGATTCTGTAAATAAATCTGCCTAAGTGTTGCACACTCTCATTTGAAAGAAAACTTTTTTGTACAAAATAATGGGTAAAGTGCTAGAAATAACAGTACTACTACAAATTTTCAAACTATATCAGCAAATTTTACCAACATTATTCATTCACTTTTTAAATCCTGAAAGTTGTTGGCTATGTTACCAGCCTATACTATAAATGTTGGGCAGGCATTGCGTTATGCAATTACATTATATTTGCACTTTACTGTGAAAGATGCAAACAGAAAAAGTTGATAAATGCTGTTCTGTTCTTTTTTCTATTCATGATAATTTGTAAAAATTGCTACCAGGTGTGTTTTTTTTCCAGAAAATTCAAGTGGTTCCTTTGCTGATGATTTATTATGTTTGTTTTTTTGCCCATATTTCACTTAGTTTTTCAAGTAACCTTTATCAGGCTTTTGCCCACTTTTTCATCTTGAAATATATTTTCTCAGATTTTTATCTTGAAACATTCAGTTTGTCTGGAAGGTTGCAAACCATATCGTAGTCCAATAAATTTTGTACTTGTTAAAAGTGTGAAGCTGGTGTTGATAATCTGATCATTAATCTTGATCTTACGTGAACATTTTAACTTGCTGAGTCTCATTTGTGGTTGGGTCCTTGTGCATGAAAAATACAGATTCTTAAGGTGCTCTTTGTTCAATTTGCATTTTGACTGGCTTGTGATATTGCGTTTGTTATTGTTGACTAATTACCACATAGAAATATGCTGCAAATAAAGTTATTTCAAGCATGTTCACAATCCATACTTCATCATGGTTGAGTGTTAATGCATATAATTTGAGTGCTTTGATGTGCAACACACAAGTCAATCTGTGTGCAAGACTTGTTTTTACCTGATAAAATTTTTCTACCTTTTCAATTGGAAAAAAAATATTGCATTTTTGTTTTATTTTTCCATTTAAACAACATATTCAAACAGTTTTAGTTTTACAGTAAACACTCAAGAAAATGGATTGTGTAAGATCAGCCATCTTTAAAATTAAGAAAGTTTATTCTTTTCAACATAATTTGCTAGTATTATAATTTTACAGGGGATTTTTCAAACCCATGATAATTGTCAAGAAGATGGAGATTCAACAGGTACGTTGTATTGTGCTTCTTCATGATTTTCAGCTAATTGCTCCACCAAAAACTAGTGCATCTGTGGTACAGGTGCAAAAGTGTGTTTTTTGATTTTATAAATATAATAAGCATTTCTGAGTTTTTATTTGTATGACAAATTGAAAATTTCTAGTTGCAGAAACTAAACTGCAACAATTTTAAATGTTTTTACATTTAACACATTTCTTCCAGCATACGAATATATCGCATTTGGAAATCAGGTTAAAATCAAGCATATTTTGGTTGTGTTACCAACTGCATCGCTCCTCAACTGATTGTACTAGAGAGCTGTTCAAACCCTGAAAGACTTGGCAAGTCTTTGAGTCTGCAATTAACACTTTGATGTCCAGTAGGATTCGAGCTTCTCGTGTCAAAACAACCAGATCCCACATGGCTTTGCGCGCACATAACTCGGGTGCCGAAAGTGGTAGAGAGCTGTTCAAAGGCTCAAGAGACGCGGCAAGTCTTCTAGTCTGCACTCGAAAAAATTTTTTTGTTGGGGGTGCAGATTTTTTTGTGAGTGACGTCATAAGTTGAGGACTTACAGGCCACCTTGACCCACCTCACCTGCCCTGAGCCCAAACTGTTAGATGGGTAGTATTTCGATTTAAAGTTGTTGTTGGAAACCAGGCTACAATCTGGGTCTTTTGATACTTTGAATGACCTTCTGGGGTTTTGGGTTCAAAAGTTATGATCTAAAGCAGCTATGTCCAACCCAAATGGCTTACTGAGCCAAAAATTATGTCACTGTTTTGGCCAGGGCCGCACCTTGAATGACATGTTGAGGGCCGCACATTGAATGGCTTACTTAGATCTAAGCCAGTGGTTCTCAAAGTGGTCGATATCGACCCCCAGGGGTCAATAGGACCATCCAGGGGGTCGATAAATAGTCACGGGGCTGCATGGGATCACTGAATGGCTCCTAAATTTTAGGCATATTTTCGGATTGTGTATTATTTTATCTTGCCTTTCAGGTAAAAAGTACTCAAATTTATTTAGACACATACTTTCCTTGTATTAGTTACTATTGCGCTAGGCCACGGGGTCTACAGAAAATTGTATACATCAATTGGGGGTCAACGTGCAGAAAAGTTTGAGAACCACTGATCTAAGCAAACTAAATTTAGCCTAGCTAATCTACTGAAAGCATTTGAATCCTAACTGCAATGGTAACAAACATGATAAAGCGGCACTGAGGACCACTTGCATTAAAATGTCAAATTTAAAATTGTCAAAATAAGGACAGGTTGTCAGTATACGGGATACTTTTACTACAGCGCAAACCTAAACTGGGCCGCATGCGGCTCGCGGGCCGCGGGTTGGACATAGCTGATCTAAAGTAAACAAAATATTTGGTTTATCCCATAATTACATAATTAATTTGTTTATTTTAGATCATATCTTTTGAACCATAAATGCTAGAAAGTTGATCAACGACTCGGACTCGAGCCTAGTATCCAATGAAAACTTCAGCGAAATACTTTGGCCTAGTGGTTGGGCCCTAGGCCAGGTAACATGAGCCAAAATAGCCCAAAAACTACTTCACTTATGACGTCACTCACAAAAAATCTGCAACCCCCAACCAAAAATTTTTTTTCTAGTGCAGACAAGATGACTGGCCGATCTGTTTGAGCCCTTGAACAGCTCTCTAGTGCAATAGGTGGAGAAGCTATGGCATTGTTAAGGCAACTGACAACTGCTGGTTTTAGGCCGATTTCAAAGTATGAATATATCTGCGCATGCCATATTTTTGTGTTTGAAAAATGGGACGCATCAGAACAAGGAGCCTTATCAGATAAATGTGGTTCATACCTTACTTGGAGTATGTAGGTATTTTGGATTCCTGTAGTTCGGACACCAAGAAAAACCAAAATAATGCGTTTTACTACGATACAAAACAATGTTCAAACATTTGTGAATTTACACATTTGCCCATTCATGTTTTTCTGTAGACAAGACTTTCTTCGAGAAGTCTTCGTTCGATTTTATTTTCTCGTAAAAATCACAGCAGGAAAAGTCAGTATTGTGCAGTAGTCCCCGCTTATTAAGCCTACCTCAGGGCTGGACGATTTTAGGCCTATTTAGCGGGTAGGCTTGTTAACCAGGGGCAAATTTTCACCACACTCATGTGCATAAATGAGCACGGCCGACTGTACTATCTCTAAAAGTTGCTATACCTTTCTTACACTTCCTGGTCATTGCCAAAGGGTTGCCTTTTGCAGTCCCTTTGAACAATAACAATAATGCTTCACTTCGAAGAGCTGTTTCGTTGCACAGAATATTTCCTAGGCAGTCACAAGAGATGTTGAGTTGTTCAGCGGCAGCACCTTGGCTGCATGATGGTAGTGCTATGGCTAGGTAATTTTACAAAATTTCAAGATTTTTAAAAAAGGCCAAGTCTTCACGTCTCTTTGCCATTTTGAAAATAAATTCTACATAGCACCAGTTGTCTTTCCTATCGATTACAACACAAATAAACGACCTGTGACGAAACAGTTGAACTGCCGTATGTCAGTAGCGTAAAGTGAGAAACCGTCGAAAGCAAGACAAAAAGTTCGACGTTCACCCAATTTTAAGCAAATGTATTGGGATTATTAAGCAAGGTTGTTGGTTTATAAAGCGTTTTATTAATTACAAGAATAGATGAAGTACTTCTGGACCGGACGATTTTGGGGTGGGCTTAATAAGCAGGGACTACTGTATGTATAGGTGATAAGTGCTTTCACATTCTGCTTTTATCAGACCACATGTTATTCATGATAGAACAAATTCTCTCAACGAAAGCTGCTGTGCCAAGTGTAGGACCATGCTGGCTGACTGAATGTGTAACCGGGACTTTTTGGCTGACTGACCGGGATGCCGGGATAAAGCCTTAAAACCGGGACTGTCCCGGCTGAAACGGAACATATGGTATGCCTAAATATATCGTACCCCGGCTCTCAAATTGTTAAATGCCATTTTGTTGTTGATGGACTTTTTACACTATTAATGCCATTTAGTGTACATCTTTTTCACCACTATATTCTAAGTACTATTGATGCTAAATCATTTTTCTTCAAGTGTTCTGTGGAACCCTAGTGTTCCGCAAAACATGTGGTGGGGTTTTGTGAGGGTTTCTCGTTTTGTTTAGGGCAGTGGTTCTTAAACTGGGTTTGATCAAACCCCTATGGTTTGATGGAGCTGTTTCAGGGTTTCGGCGAAGGTCATTTGATTTCAGTAACCCATTTTTACTTTCTGTTGTATTGCGTTCGGCGTGTTTGTAAAGTTTAAGAACCACTGATTTAGGGGAACTGATATCTTGCTTCAGTATGTCGATGCATCATTATGAAAGCTTTTATAACACCAGGTTGCATTCAGAGTCCAAGTAGGCCAGTTAGTTATATGCAGGTTGAGTGCAGTTAATTGCCGAAAAAGAAATATTGATAGGTTTTACGTCTGTTGTTGTCCATTGATGTACAATTAACACCTTTGCTGCTGGGTGGATTTACCTGTAAATCCCTGGGCCCCAACCACAAGAGGGAAGTATTTCGCTCTGAGTTTTTAAACTAAGTTAAAATCCAAGTCTTATAAGCCTTTGATTGACTTTGTAGGGTTTATGGTTAAAAAAAATTACCCAAAAATATTTTTTGGCAGCGAGCATGTTATGAAGAATGTTATTGTTGCATCACAGTTATATTATGATGTAGCCAATGTACAGTTCATCACAGTAGAGTAGAGAATAAACTACAGACTAGAGCTGCTGTCCATCCTTTGTAGGAATAAAGTAAAAACAGTGTGAAACCCAACTTTTTACTATTTAGTCAAGCCAAATGAAGCAAAATAACATATTTCATTATGTGAAGCAAAATAACAGCAACACCTAAGGTGTGGACGGTAATGAGCAATGTAGTTCAAATGGAAAAGAGGCACCTCCTCCAAAGCAGACAAATTGTAATTCAGTTGCCAAAGTTATAAAATCAGATGACACATTTTTGAGACACGGACGGTTCTTTTTGCCAAATGACCAAATTCTGAATGTAGCTCCTCAGCCCGAATGTCTGATTTGCTGTTATAAACTTTCTCATTCTGCCCTGGCTCTCGCTGAATTACAAAGACAGTTCGAAGCCAATCATCCTGCATACGTGACACAGACTATCTCATTCTATAAACATATGAAAAGCAGCATGCGCAAGCAAACAGATTCTTTCTTAGGAGCAGCGAAAACTGATCAAGATTTGTTGACTATATCGACTGTTGCATCATAATCTCTATTCAAGGAAACCGTTTACTTTGGCTGAGGATGTTATTAAACCAGTGTTGCAAATAGTAGCAGAGCAGCTCCTTGACAAGGAAACTGAATGCAAGTTGCAAAACATACCTCTGTCTGATACCACTGAAGGCAGAAGGGGATTTCAAATGACTGAAGATTTGCGGGAACAACTTTCATATAAAATCGGAAAAGTTCCATGTTATGGACCGCAAGTAGATTAAACTGATGTTGGGAGTAGAGCACAACAGCTTGTGTATGTAAGAATTCCTGATATTTATTCAAATATTATTGTTGATGAATATTTTTGTTGCGTAGACTTGGATGTTAACACAACTGCTGAACAAGTGTTTAGTAAACACAACAAATTCATGACAGAAAAACAAATACCATGGGAAAAGTGTTGTTCTCAAACTACAGATAGGGCAGCGGTGATGGCTGGACGCTTTTCAGGAGTTGGTGCTCATGTGAAAGCAGTTGCTACTAACTGTATTAAAACATTGTATTATTCATCATGAAGCTCTGGCTCTAAAACCTCTTTGTTCTGATAAGCAGAGAAAAACAGAACTAGAAGGTATTTTGGATAAAATTGTAAAAACTTGTAAATAACAAGGTGTGAAGGTCAAAAGCAAATCTGCCAGAGTTTTTCAAAAAGTGTGTGAAGAAATGGATTCTGATACTCTATCTCTTCTACTACACACAATGGTGCACTGGCTATCTTGTGGCAAAGTTTTGGCTTGTGTGTTAAAATTAAGATGGAAAATATCAGTGTTTCTTGCAGAGAAAAATCATGAATATGCAAGGAACCATGAATGGGTTTCCAAATTCTTGACCATGAATGGATTTCCAAATTGGCATATATGGCTTGAATTTTTGATGTGTTGTCCACACTCAACACCACTTCTCAAGGGAAAAGATCAGATATGTTTTCCCAAATTGGCCAAATTTTCTAAAGGAAAAATCGACTGCTGGGCCAATGAATTTTCAAGAAATGATTGTTCTTCTGTACGGTTTTTGAACGAATTTGTAAGTGAGGGCTCTGAAGTTGAGGATACAGCTGAAATAAAGGAATTAGTGTTGGAGCATTTGAAGCTAGTGAGGAAAAATTTCAACTGGTATTTTCCTGAAGAAGAATCTGAGATTTTCCATTTGCTGAAGTGGGTAGTTAACCTTTTATTTTCACTTCGCAGCAAGAACTCCTGAATATCTGTAAAGATATTAATTTTCAGGAAATCTTCGAAAAAAATGGAAAGTAATATTTCTGAATTTTCTTGTACAAAGAGGAAACAGCAATTGCAAAGGAAGCATTGAAACTTCTGTGTCAATTTCCCAATATATACCTATTTGTGTAAAACAGCATTTTCTGCTGTAACAACTACTTATAACAAAAACAGAAGTTGTTTGAAGAGTGGATATGTGCATGAGCATTGCGTTGAGCAACATGGAGCTACAATTTAAGAAGATTGTAAAAGAAATGCAAGAACAACTGAGTCATTAAATTTTTTGCTTTTTAACTTCTGTAATAACTGTTCATTTGTTGAAGTGTCCAATAACAAAAAACTTGATTTTTTGCCTGTAATTCATGTTCTTCAAATTTTTGTTAATGGGGGTTCCACGCAGGGGCGCATCTAGCCTGGAAAAAAGGGGTCTGTCGCGGAAGGGCAGCTTTTGATATCACTTTTCAGCATAAAACCACATTTTCTGTTAAGACTAGAAATCGACCGATGAATTTTGCAATTTTGCCAAATTTCGGAAACCCAAGTTGCTACTTCGTCTATGATCAATTAACGCAAATTCTCTGTAATCTTCCTTAGGATGCGCAGCCCTCTGACTGCAGCAAGTAGTGCGCAGTACTCATACCACTCCACAATTGTCCCCATAAACTGCTCTATGACGTAACATTCACTCACAGGTTTTTGCGAGCGCGGTAAGCAGCTGATTGCTTGCAAACAAATTAGGGCTACTACCGTATTTTTCGGACCATAAGGCGCACTTAAAATCCTTTAATTTTCTCAAAAATCGAAACTGCGCCTCGTAATGCGATGCGGTGCGCCTCATGCATGAATCTGGTTGTGCTTTCTCATCTAGAACCAGTTTTACGTGGTAAACGGTATTATTTATTTCAATTGATAGTTGCAATTTTTTGTGAACAGACGTAATAAAATGTGAAACATGACCAAATGAAACTCTCAGTTGTTTTTGTTTATTAGCAGATCCGTATACGTAAGCAAGTATGCATTCAGAATGAGATTTAAACGCGAGACCTATAACTGCGTCCTGCAGGGTTTGCCACTGTTACATTCATTGTGCGTAGAAAATAAACTTTCACCCTTCCATTGTGATCTGATAAACAACAAAGTAACAGTTGGCGTAATCCGGCTTAGCGTTTTTGTTCTATTGATATGACATATCCGTTCCTAAATTTCCGAGTCGGTGTCGGACAGCGAGGTTTCCGGATCAAAGGGGTGAAATGCGTTGGGGGAAATCTGTTCCTAGCAATTTGTTTCGGACAGCGGGCATTCCGGTTGATCGGAGTTCGGACAAACAGGTCTGACTGTATTTGGAATAGATAGTGGTATTGATCTCATTGTCAAAACACATAAGAAAAAAATTTCCAAGTTATTGTTTTCGGGCACAGCGTATTTATTACATCACAATCGCGGTTTGTTCCTACGAATATGGCGCTGAAAAGATACTTAGCTTGTCGAACATTCAGCAAATGTCAATCGTACAGCAATGCAAGCTGTTTATCCGAACGTACATACACTTATAAAATCGATGCTGACAACCAGCTGCACAACTGCGTCTATGGAGCGCGTTGCCTATCAAGATGGTGGTGTTACAAACATACTTGCAAAATCACTGCGGAGAAGAACAATTGAATTGCAATTGCTCTGATTACTTTGCATCGTCATGTGAAAGTGAATTACTCGAAATCAATATAGGACTTCTTGCGCAACAAACAACATCGTCAACTGCTCAATTCTAAAAAGGCTATTTTCGAAATGCGACGCTTGACTGATATTTTGTTCAGATAATGCGACCACGATTTTTGAGGCTAGCTGTCGCGCCTTTTAATATGAGAAGTTGCTTATAAAAATATAGTTTCAGTGCAAACGAACACGCGTTACTTGGCGTGACGCTGAGGAAACCCTAAACCTACTGAATTTTGTCATAACCTAGTAGGTGTAAACAGCAGATAGAATTAGCCCGAAACTGTAAAACGAAACGATCGTGATTGGCGACTGTCCTCTCGCCATGAAGCGAAATATTACAAAACAGCTCCTGCGTGGGCGTGGCAGTGTACGCGATTCCGACAACATTAGAGCCGGCACTGCCAGAGGAGGAAATTCAGAAACAAGTACGTTCGACGCAGTATCAATTTCGAGTGTTCAAAAACGTGGATTGTTTCATGTCATTGCTCAGGCGCTATTTAGACAAGGCAGGGACGTTGCCGTTTCGTAATAGTACTATGCAATGTTAGAAGGGAAATGTAGGCTGCTGCCTGTTCCAAAACAGTCGCATTACAGACCTGCGGTGGCGTTTGATATTTTATCGGCTTTAGTGCTGAGTACCTGCGGTGCAAAATGGTCTGTCATGACAGCCAAACAGACCCCCTAGATGCGCCCCTGGTTCCACGACAAACACACAAGTATGTCAGGGGTTCACAATAACAAAAAGCTTGAAGAGCACTGTGCTAAATGTATTTAAGTTCATTTACGTTAAGAAAAAAAGAGCAGGTATGTAATGTTATGCTTCATTTACTGCTTACAGTAAAGTAAGTGCAGAGATTTGTTGTTTTTGAGTCATCACAATGAGTCGATTTTTCCTCATGGTACTATTCTTAGACTACTGGTTGTAGCTGACTAAAATTCACCAGACAGTTGCCACTTCTTCCTATGTTGTTTTACATACAACAATATCTTGTAGATTCTTGCATTTTTGGAGGTATTTGCCTCGCACATGATTTCTATGATAGTAACAGTTTTGTCTTTGTTGTTTTCATGCCAGGTTGTTTGGAATCATCAGGTTTTTCTGGTCATAACTCCTTGCCTTCATTGACTGCCCTACAACCAAAAAGTGAAAATACAACTGAGAATATTCAGACAGACTCACATTCAATTGAGAAGACACAACAATTAAGAGAAGATATTCATGGAATGCCTCCAATTGGTTCTTCTTCCGCAGTTCATGCTGTATCAGTTAATCCCAGTCATGAAAGAAATTACCAAACTTTTCATGCAAATTATTGTTATAACGCCAGCACACCAGCAGTCAGCATTGCCAATGAACATCAACATCACCACGACATATCCTCCTTGGCAAATGTTACTCCTGGCATGTATGCATTGCACCCAAACTTGCATGTTCATCAATTCAGTGGAAAAAAGGAGACAGAACTCCCATCTCACAATCCATCACCAAGCCTTCCTTCAAACGATCAGCTTGATTCTGGTACGTGCTGTGTTTTGCCAAAGAGCTGTGTTCTGTTTGCAAATGCAACTTCATGAAACCGACTGTTTAGGATTTCAGCTTGTGATGTGTTTGAATGGTTTTGTGATTAAGAGCCCAACTCAACTTTAGCAGCAGGAGCCATGTGGAACTGTTTGAACTGAGACTAGAGAGTGTAAAAAGTTCTAGCATGCAAGTGCAGATCAAGACTAATACTACATTATTTTCATTAGGCTGCTCTGTACTTCTGTTTTTATACAGATGAAGAGTAATTTGTCCAATAAACAAACAAATGCTGTCTTTTTGCTTTGACATAAGAAAACTGATCAATTTTAAGCTTTTTCAAGCATTTTCAGTTCGACCAGTCTAGTGTTTTTAATGCCATTTATATTATTTTCAAGGTGCATCTATGATCACATCTATGACAGATCTTTTGGGAAATGTGTCAAAACCTGTGGTATGGACGTTTTTGTGCAGAATGTTGCATATCTTATTTTTTATTCGTTGTTGTATAAAATTTTTGAACACACTCATAACATTTGTAACGTTTTTTAGGTGGTTGATGTGAAAAGTAGAAGTGCTAAAGTTCTGTATTCACTTCCTATGGAACATGCAAGTGAAGATCTTTTAAAGGATGTTAATGATCAGCCAATAACTTTTGAACTTCAAATGTGCAGCAACAAAAAGGCTAAAGATGGTTTTGAAACAATGTACAGGTAAAGTGTGTGGCTGAATCATTGAAACTTTTTATGTTAAGTCCTTTATGCTAAAAAGCAGGCCTATTTGCACTGGAGTTTTACTTCCTGGTGAGCATGTCACTGCCTAAAACCATGGCAGCACCTAGGAACTTTCTAGCCTGTTATAAAGTGATAAATGTACTGATGAGGTATTGCTTCAAGTTGCTAAATCACAGGTATCTTTTGGTAAATTCAGGCAAACTGAGATGGTCTAGTTCAAACATATAATGACAAAACTGTTCCACTTATGAGAAATACTACACAGCCATCTGGCAATGTTGCTGAGTGCACAGAAGTTGGCTTGTGGTGATGCATGAACTTATAAATTTTTATAAACTAATGATGAAAATATCTAACAAACACAGCCAGCGTAATTTTCGTGAATGATGGTTGTTAGGAGTGAACTGTGCGAATGGATTGCTATGAGTTTTTATATTTAACTAAAAGTATTCTGTTTGCTTTGGAACATAGTATTCATTGCAAAGCTATAAATCTGTATGTGTGTTTAATTCTGGCTAAGAAACGTGATCGTGGTTAGCACTGAATCTGACTACAAACATTTCTTCGGATCAATCTTGCAAAGATTGACTGCTCACAAAGATCTTGTTTCCTGTCACTGATGTGCACAGCTTGACTTGGGTCATGTTTAGCATGAGAAGCCTCATCCGATTTTAATTAAATATATCATTAAGATTATCTCTGCCGCACTGTTATTCTGTTGTTTGCACTATGATGTCACAGCACGTGCATTTTAGGAATCAAAAAAGTATGATGGAGTAGCTTGGAAAGAATATATCATTTTCTAAAACCCAGGGAATAATGTAAAGCTGCTCAAGGTGCTGTATTAAAAAAATCAATACTTGTAACAAGATACAAAATATGCTGACTTTAAACAATATTATGTATATGTGAAAGACCAGTATCTGTGCTCATCAGACAATGAAAGCATATGGCCTTCCATTCTTTCCTGGATGATTGGCTTTCAGCAGTGTGCAACAAGTATCAATGCTCCTAGCCAGCTAGTTGAGCACTGCTGAAAGCAAAACAGCTTTCCAACCCTATTTTAATCTTACACAATCTCCATATGACACCCTCTTACTTTTTCTTTTTCTCTGTAACTAAGAACTAAAAGTTAGCACACACTGCCAAGTTCAATTCTTATACTGGTACAAGTAAACAAATATTCATAGTTCTCAATGAGGATGTGCTAAAAGAATAAATTGCTTGTTATTGCAATCAATGCTTGCAGATATGTTTTGTTTTTGTACGTATACTTTGGTTTTCAGAGGAACCTCCGAAGAGTACACTTTGACAGATCTACATCCTGCTACAGAATATACACTCAGGTAATATCATGTTAAGAGTAAGTTGTTTTGTGCTTGGTGAATTGTTTGTGGGAACTTAAGACATACCGCATTTCCACATTTCTGTCAAAATTCTCGCCAAATTAGGGACGTATTTTATTTTTATTTATGTTCTCAACCGCTTCGTTGGCTTTCCAGGAGTCATATGTTGCTGTGTAGTTACATGTTGGATGAATCACAATTTTTTTGGATAACTTTAATGACCAACTTGTTTTGTGAAATCGTACAGAATACCATTTTTAAGTTGAAAATTGTAAGGTCCCAACGCAGTGTTGCTTATCATTCAGATTTTTATGTTTCCCTGTATTTCAGATATGTGTGATGCTGTGTTCTTTAAATCGTTTCAAACTGTTCAACTTGATTCAAGCTTGTAGCATTAGGATAATTAACATTTTTCGAAAATTCAGTTTTTTACACCCAGAGTTCTTTAACGTCAACTGCTCATGAACAATTGCGAAATATTTGCAGAAGATATTATTATTTGGAGTTGGTGCCAGGGACTACAAACAAAATTCCGCTTGAGTCATTTCCTGGTCTAGTTTTCTCAAAAACAATTCCCACTGGTCGTAGATTTTAAACAGAACTTAAAGGTCAAGCAACTAAGCTTGATCCATTAATCCAGTGTTGAGCTCTTACGTTGTGTAGGCAGTTTTGTCAATAGAAAACATTTGTCTGTGAAATCTTCTTGAACAACAGGAGTTCAGAACCGTTTATTGACAAGTTCACTAACACTTTGGACGCTTCTGCTGCAACGAGCTCTGTGATGTGATGTCAACACAGAAAGTACAGTTGATCCATTCGCAACTACTGTTTTATCATATGCCAAGCTCTTTGTTATTCCAGTATTTGCATCTGTTGTTGCGTATTTTGCATCTAGTTATGAAGATATATTGTCTAGAACAGGGATTCCCAACCTTTCTGTTCGATGACCATGTACCCCTTCAGCATTTCGACAGATGAGCATGCACCCTAAAACTTCTTATGACAAAAAGCTGAGTAAAATAACAAAAATCCACTGAATTTTTAATAGAAATTTTAGATATTTATAACTGTAACGATAGACTGTGTTTTTATGTCTCAATGTTAATATACAGGGTGTTTCAAAAAATTTGACATGTAAATATTACAAAAACTACATAGTCGAATCAAATGAAATTCAACAGCTTTAATGTTGACCAAAACAAGATTTATTCCTGTAAATTTGAATAAGAAATTTAAAGGCACGTGAATTCCATAAAATATTTTACAAATGTTCAATGTGCGCGCCGCCTGTTACCCAGCTAACATCAAGTCGGTGGTCCAGCTCCTCCCAAACACGATGCAGCATGTCTTGGGTAACTGCCTCCAGTGCGATAGTGATTTTTTGTTTGAGCTCGTTTACATTTGCAGGAAGAGGGAGGGACACAAACCATCTCACAAACGCACGCTGCACAGTCTTGTTTGAGTTTGTTCGAGCATACTCCAACACACAAAACGCCTTTTCTCTGCTAGTGACTACTATTCAAACACACAGGTTTGACCGCAGTACGAATAATTTATCAATTAAAAACTTCTACACCTGAAAAGATAAACATATCAAATATTAAGCACAAAATTTTGGCCTGTTTCTACACATGCTGTGTAAATTTAAAGTTATTTAAACAGGAACTGCCAAAGTTATTAGATTGCAAAATGATGTCAAATTTTTTGAAACACCCTGTATTTAACAGTAAGCATATAATGATTTTTGAAAATAATATTCACGGCTGAATGTATACATATTTGGAAATAATTAATACATAGATATATTTTCCCTTCTATTGCTAACCTTAACTGTACCCCTTCAGATAGGCAAATTCACCCTTAGGGGTACACGTACCCCAGGTTGGGAACCCTTGGTCCAGAAACACAGCTGGTTTTTGTTGCGCATCAGATAAGTTTCGTGCTATAGTGCAAATAGATCTACAGTGCTTTCAGCGATTCCGTGTATTCTTTCACCTTAGGCTCCTAACTGATTATTTGGTGAGCTAGCGTTTTTTAATCACTACGTTTCCATTTTTAACTTATACGACTGGTGTCACTTACTTTAAGTTCGTTGAATAAAACGTTTTTTCCAGACTCTTCGCATCACTAGATTCTTGCAAAGGTACTGGTTCTGACTTGTCCACATTCCGCACATCTTCTTGCGAGCCTGATGCCCCTTTGCCTCCTAAACTTGCCACCCGTTACAAGCATGCGTTGTTACTCAAATGGGCTGTAAGTTACTTTTCATTCGGTTTTCAGTTTTTGTCATTTTCAAACGTCTGAAAACAGGGAAGTACAGTATAACCTCGCTTATATCGGCTTCCCGTATATCGGCAATCCGTCTATTCCTGCACAATATCCTAGCTCCCGGCAGAAATCCTGTTTCATTTGTATGTAAGTTGGGATTTATCGGCACTAGTGTTTATTCCCACAAAGAGTTTTGTTCGTTGATAACGCCACTTACGGCTACAAACAGCGAGCACAATTGCGAAATGTGATCTTCGATCGGATGGATGTTAATCTTTGTTGCGACGTGACAATGACAGCTTTACAATACGTCACGCCGACAACGTCAACAAGCAAATACTTTTACCAATATTTTCGTCTTTTTATGGTGTATGATATTGAGGTGGTAAAAAATGATTACACAATGCACCTCAACAGTGAACAAACGCGTGTTTGAACGGTTTATGGTTATTCATGTATAACGATTAGTTCGCGCACATCGGCACTTCCAAATCCTCGTAAGGTGCCGACATAGGCAAATTCTACTGTAATTGATAAATATAGTACTTGTAACTGCAGTATTGCGAAAACGGCTATTGATGACTGAGGAAAGCGCTACAGAAACGCTGTTTACAGGCCCGTAGCCACGGGGGGGCATTCGGAGGCAGTGCCCCCCAAATTTTCTTGTTCCCAGAAAATTTGTTTTAAAAATATGATAAAAACAAAAATCTTGCCTCCCTAAAAATGTATTTTACCCCTCCAAACTTCAAAACCTGGCTACGGGCCTGACTGTTTACCAGTGAAGTGTACAGTTTCGGACTTCTTCAAGCGTTGCCATTTTATCTAATGTAGGATTATATTGTTGAATGTTGAAAAACGTATCGTTATGTAGAAACCAGTGGTTCACAACTTTTTTGCCCATGCCCTACTTAATCACCTCTAGAATCCTGATTGCCCCCATGTGGTGTATAGATCTTATGATTTAAAAAATAAAATCCGTTTCGTTTCGGCTAAGAAGCATAAAACGCCAATATCTTGATTTAAACAAGCTTCCAAGGAACATAGCATCCATGAAAAATGATGAAATAAAAAATTAAATTCGAAAATTTGGACCCATACCTCGCCAGTCGGCTTTAATGCCCACTTATAAAACAAATTGCCCCCTGTGGGGAACCACTGACTTAAACAGTGATCCATTAAGTGTTTTCACCTGTACGCTGGCTCGCATAGAATGAAGCCAGTTACGAAGCATGTGTATAGTGGTAGCTATTTTTTCACTGGTTGTTTCGTTTCCGTAACTGGTCTCTCGTGAAGCACCCATCTGTGATTTTAGCAAGAATGGTTTCCAGCAGATTGTCTCCCATATGCATTCATGCTCTAGCTCAGGTCTCTTAACTACGGCACGCGAAACCATTTTGTCAACAATGAGAAAATAATGTGTAATAGTATATTCACGAAAAATTTTTTGATATGGTAGAATGTAACATAGTCCTAAACAATGACATTGCGTAAGATGTCCGGCCATCGGTCTGTTGTGTAACAGCTTATGTGGCCCTCCAACAAAACAGTTGTGAGGCCAGGCCTAAGCGCAATGGTTTTTAGCGACCCAAAAGTTAGCAAAGATCGTCCAGCACCGATCTAGTGTCATTGCTACAGAGCACGAAACGGATGCCTGTCAAGATGCATTATGCAAATAATGATTGTTGGCACGCTAACAGTTGACGTTGCTATTAATAATGTCAAGGCCAACTACAAGACCTACCGAAAGTATTCCATACTAGGTTACTCAACCTGCAAGTTTTTCTGAAAGCAAAACGGTTGCTTGAAGCAAAAGTTTACACCCAACGATGAAGACGAAGGATGCTACTCTTTATAGTCGGGATGAAAGTTCATTCTTCCAATTTTTCAAATACCCTGTTTGACAAGTCTGCTCCAAATAACTGATTCTAAAGTTATGCTTCATCTACATTGATAACAGCAAAGTAACGTTTAGAAACATTTGTTACTTGTGCGACTTGTCGGGGTCAAGGCTGAGATCTACTGGGGAATTCCAATTACTAAAAGCCGAAGTTGTATTCACGTGCACACTGGAAGTTGTCGCCAGAGCAAGACTTACCTATAGTAGCTACTTACCATGCTGCCCAGTAGATTTTTTAAACAGGGTGTACTAATGATACATTGAATGCGAAGTTTGCTGATCAACAATTGCTCAGTATACAATGCGCAGCATCGTTGCATTAAAAAATGGGAACTCAGAACCATCAAATACGAAGTCGACTGATACGCTTCTACTTTAATAAACATGGCTGAAGTACTTCTCATCAAGTAGCAGATCACCAGTTGAGAAAATTGTGTTGCTCTTTGGCGGTCGCAGGTTTATGCCCTGAGATAAATAGGTTGCATTTGTAGGAATTACGTGATACAATATGTTGGTCTCTACACTTCAGAAATAAGTAATTTTAGGAAGTCTGCTGCGTCATCTTTGTTTAGATTCTTCCTCCGGTTAAGCCAGGGGTTACCAACCTGTGGTACATGAACCCCTAGAGGTGCATTTGCCAATCTGAAGGGGCACGTTTATTGTACACAGGGTTCCTACGCGGTATTGAAAGTATTGAAAAAGTATTGAATTTCAAAATTGGTTTTCAAAACCTTGAAAAAGTATTGAATTTGATCAAAATGTACATTGGGTATTGAAAAAGTATGGAAATTCTAAATGGAAAAGAAATCTCAAGTATCTGAGCAGAATTTTAGTGAAGGCAAAGCACTTATGCGGTGTTATGCAATGTGTAAAATTGAGTTTCATAATTAAGAATTTGAAAAAATTAAGAGAAGTAATGGTATTGAATTTTTTTAATTTAGTATTAAAAAGGTATTGAAAAAGTATGGAAAATGATCTTTAAAAATGTGTGGGAACGCTGTGTACAGCCGGAACAAATTAACTTTGAGACATAAAAGCGGAGTCTTAAGTTTATATTTCTAAAAATCTAAAAGTTCTATTAAAAGTTCAGTAGATTTTTGTTATTTTACTCACTTTTTTGTCAGAGATTTTAGGGGTACATACCCATCTGTCGAAATGCTGAAGGGGTGCATGGTCAGACAAAGGTTGGAACCTCTGGGTTAAGAAAATATAATAATCCGCTCACCACTGCGTTACCAGTGGACGCATTCAAGCTTCGGAAGAACTTTACTACCGCAAAGTCGAATAGCGCACTTTGCAAGACAACTTGGGTTCACCACAATTAACCAAGTTTCACTGATGTCGCAAGCTGAACTTCACTTGGCATCCTAAATCACCAATAGCCTAAGGGCGTTGGACCAGTACAACAAGGTCATTGGAATCACGTAGTGCGGTCGCTAGTCGACAACGATTTCCTCATTTATCGGTTTTCTCTACCTTCGACTTGACATGATCACTAGCTTCACACCCATTTTTGTTTTAACCGCGCGCGGTCCACTCCCACCGGCAGGTACTCGCAGCTATAGCGAGATTTTACAGCCGCATTGTATCCTTATTCCTTATCGACCACTGCATTTAGTTTGGCAAATCACCATTTTAATATTAACGGTTGAGACTGCAACGGCCAGTGTGACCGTATTATGTGACGGAATGAGTTTAGTGTTTACAGTTTCAACCATAGGTCTAGATCAGATCGCTTATAAAACCCTTTTCAAAACAATCGAGGTGAGCTTTCTCGATTTTTTGTTGTAAACTTCCATAATTTCTGGCTTTTCGTGGACTTCGACCGTCGAACCCCTTTTGGTTCGCCATCGAGAGGTTAAAAAGCTACGAACCAGCAGTATGTACTGAAATATTTGCCACATTCACATGAAGCAGATAAATATTCGCAGTTTCCCCTGCGTGGCAAAGTAAGTGCAACTTTTTTCTGAAGCTCTGTATGTCGGTTGCAGGCTCCCAACGACAACGGCGAGAAAATAACAAAGTATTATTTGGAATGGGATAAAGGAAAGTCGGGTTTTCAGCCGCTCTTTGCCAATCCTCAAAAACAGTATAAAGTCACTAAATTGAACCCAGCACAAGCATACTCATTCCGTCTTGCTGCTGAGAACAACATCGGAATGAGGTAGCTTGTTGATGATATTGGATTAAAAATCCAGTGAAGTTTTTGCTGACAGTTTTAATTACTTCCTTTTGCGATCTAGATAACGCCAGAGGTGCTCTTCCAATTTTTATTATCATGTTAGTTACTGTAATTGGGTTGGTGGTGTAAAGTTTTAGATTTTTTAAATGATATCATTTTTAAGTCTTCTTTGGATCTGCATGTGTTTGTGTCGTTCATATATTTTGTGCCACTGCCAATAATGCTTTGCTGACTTTGTTGTCACAGGAGTTTGTGTAGATTTACGTTTACCGTAACTGCAAGAGTTTTTTTAGATCCGTACTTCTTTCACCACTGAATTTGAGGTCCTCCTCATGTTTCTCATCCACTCTCCTGTTTTAGAAATTCTGCATGCGTTTTCCATTCCAGCTGAAGCTTGTGTATTTGTGTGGTTTTATTTTCAATCTTCAAGTTTAAGGGCTAAGCTTCGTTCATAAAAATTTTTGTTGTTTGATGTTATAACGTCGGATAATTTGCTTGGAACTTGTTCCGCGATGTTGACTGAGACATTAATCTGATGACTTCTATTTCAGTGTGTAATTGTTGCATTTCGAGCCAAGAGTGTTGTTGTTTGTGCGTTTATGGCATCGACGCTGTTTAAAATTGTACGTAATGATCAGTCATTTGATCCACGCGAATGGTTTTCGTTTGATCGACATTTTTCAAAACCTCTTCCATCCGACCCATGCTCCACTTGCACATACGTTTTTTATTGTTTTACCAAGCGCATATTATCCTACGAGTTAGGTTGTATGTTCTTGCCTTTGTTTCTGTCTTAACAAACCTTAATTTTAAGGGCGATCGTGTTTAGCTTTTACCTTAAAATATCATTGGATTTTGAGTATGATTGGATGCATACTAGAAAAGGTCTTGTTGCTCTTTCACTAAAAGGACAATACTTTTTCAGCATGTTCGTCTTTTCCGACAGAAGATAACCTATCGTAATGATAGTATTTTGTAACACTTCCTGTGCGTTTCCTAAACTTATGTTGCTCCAACATTGGCGGGTTTAGGATTTTTAGGGAAGGTCCCATGGTCGAGTTGGTGCGGGTGCTGCCTGAGCGCGTAGCGGCGAACGTCCGTTAAGGTCCGGGGTCCTCAAGGAGGGTCGGAAACCAAAATAAACCTTGCTTAAATCAGAATAAGTTGATCAAATGCAAGTCTCAGTTCTGGACGTCTACATCGTCAAACCTTGACGTTCAAAACTCCAAGCAATAAATGCTGGCGCTTTTCGCTGAAACGCGTGTGTCACCTCGCAATGGTGTCGAAAATAATCAGGCGATATTTTTCCAGGTCACAGCGGTAAATGTGAAGTTTGCAATGAATTAATGGTGAACGTCCTTTGTTCTTCCATTATATTTTTTTACGAAACGCAACTACGTCGCGGTAACGCAGTTTTATAAACAGGCGAAAAAATATTATTTAAAGAGGCAGCAGAACATGAATCGAAAGAAACGACTTGATTTCGTAGTCGCACTGAACCGAACTTTCGTCCCAAAACTGTTGCTAGGTGGTCTAATGCTGGTCAATATCCGTTTTCAGTCTGCAGCTAACCTAGCGTAATTAATTCTTAGCCTTCCTGACGTGGTTAGGTTTGCTATTTTGGTATTTACGCTGTCATCGAGCGTTCTAGCCGTCTAACCTGTAAGTACATGTACTGTAAGTTGGTCGTAGCAGATATTTGCTGTCTTGCTTTCACTGATGAAATGAGCTGCCACACTCACGAAAGCTTGTTGCTCAAGAAAGGCACAATCTTGCTGATTTAACTTCTGTCCAGTAACCAAGCAGCCCAATCATATCGAAATGAAACAAGAGTTTGAATACTTACGTACGGTCTGTAGGACGGTATTTTTTGCTTATATATTGCATGTAAGAAGTTTTATTTCCAGTGAATTAAACCCATGCACCCTGCCTAAACTCAATAAAATAAAGCATTGTATTAATGGTTTCGTCCCTTCACCTGTGCACGAAACGATTTATTTACATTTTAGCAACACTCAAAACTTCACCTCAATACACATTTGTGCGCCGTGAATCGTCGATCAAAAATGTAACTGAAAATTCAGGGAGGCTTGCACCCCTTAACCCCCTTTAAATTCGCCTATGTCCCACATTTAACCAAATATGAAGTAGCGGTTTTTTATTTAAACGCTGCATGTACTTCAGTTCATGATCGTGATGATGATGTAGCGTCGCGTAAATAATGTAAAAAGTTCTCAAGATGTGTTTTCAAAATTGGCACTGGGATAAACGAAACGGCTAACTATCCTAAACTTGCGCAACTGATTAAGCCTCTAATTTTCTTGGGGTCATGGACCATGTTTTTTATCAACCGGGTTGCATATTTCTGCATAAACAATTGTGCTTGTGCTGTTTTTTCTTACCAAACTCATCACATTGATATAATTATAATCAACTATAATTATAGTTCATGGAGTAAGGAAGTGTCTTACACCACGACCGGAACCGTACCAACTTGTCCGGAACCACCGAGGTTGATAAAAGCCACAGCCAGAAATTTAACACTGCAGTGGCAAAAGTCATCACCTGATATCTCAGGATACGTTTTGGAAATGAATGATCAAGCCAATGGTTATGGATTCCGTCCGGTATTTGACGGCCCGGACACAAAGTTTACCGCCAGAAATTTGGACAGAAACTGTCACTATCAATTTCGGGTATGAGTTTGAGTATGCCATAATACTGTAAAATGTTGATGTAAATTCAGGAGCTATATGCTCCAAATTCGTGACAAAAAGCCTTAGGAAAAAATTGGCGGCGAGTGATAGAACAAAATCTTCAAAAGAAAAGCAGTATGATTTTCAACTTTTAACATAGCTTAGCGTACATCGATAGAGATTTTTTACAAAAAGTTTTCGTTTTCCTGTCCTTGCTTGTTATTGTGAGACTTTTTAGGTACGTGCTGGTGATACTTACGGTAGTTTTTATTTATTTTTTCCCAGACCTCAAATGACTAGAGTAGAGGTTCTTAAAGTTTTTCAGTCGCGCTCCCTTTAGTGTTAGTGATTGTTATTCACGCTTCACCTAATCTCCAAATCAAACACAAAAAGCAAAACAACGACTTATTTGCTATTATTCTTGTTTCCAACAGTATGTTACTGCCAAGGTCGCGCCCCCTTACGAATCTTTCACGCCCCCAAGAGGGGTCCGACCCCAATTGTATGACCTTAGCTCGATTGCTTAGACTGTTGAATAGCCACAGCAGTAACTATCAGCAGAATAAAAGCGAACTGTGTTTATGCCAGCGAACCTTACAGTCAACGGCCCATTTTTTTGTTTGGTGTTAATTTTTAGTGTTTTGTTTCTCTCTGCCATGCATTTGAAATCGATAAGAACGAGAGCGTATGGTAAACTTTGTTTTGTTTTGCGTGCTAAGACTCCCGATTCTTTACAGTTACGTTCTTACAACAACGAAGGCAAGAGTAAATGGAGTGAATTGGTGTCCTATTTAACATGCCCTGAAAAGCCCCAGCCCCCCCGAAAACCGAAGGTTGTGGGGAACGTAACTATGAAATCCTTGACGCTTTCATGGGGTGAGTGTAACTAACGGTCACTGTTGACAATTTTTAAATTGCGAGATATATAAATGTGTCATGTCGATATTCAGAAGCTCCCGAAGATACTGGTGGATCAGAAATTACGAAATACGTCTGCGAAATGTCTCAAGAAAGAAATTGCCCGATGGATGTTGTTTACTCTGGATTGAGTTTAGAGTGCGTTGTTTCAAACCTTCAACCAGGTGTGTGAGTACATTCTGAAGTAGATCTTATTGACTGTTCGTTAAGCTTTTTCATCACGGGTTGGATTGGTCGTATATGCACTGTACGTATATTTTAAGTGACATTATTTCTAAGATTGTTCGTTTTTTGTTGAGATGAAAATTGCTGATTTTTTGTTGTTTAAGGTCATACTTACCGATTTCGGGTTTTCTGCGTGACGAATGGTGGGAGTAGCATGCCATCTGATGTGGCTGTTATTTCAACTCTTCCTGGCCCACCTGGGAAATGTCATGAACTGCTGCTGTCTCGCAGACCCAAACCAACTTGCCTGGCAGTGAAGTGGGGTGAGTGTTGTTGTGAAAACCCTCAACAGAAAGTTATGTGGTAGAAAACAGTATGTAGCGTGTGCAACTTGTTGATCAGGTACACCACCCAAAATTTAATCCCCCAGCATTGATGGGGATGCCTGCCTGACTAATAATCTTCTGTCACTGCCTCTCCTCACCGGGTTCGTGAGACTGCAGCGCTAACATTGCAATTTCCTTATCTACCACGTTATCCCACAAACAATCTTTGTCCATTGGGTCAAATAACAAAAGTAAGATCAAGTGATGATCATACGCGAGGCTGTCTGTAGCGTGTTGGGCACAAAGCTAGTTGCATTCCATTTTGTTTCTTGTAATATCGACACTTGAACAGTGCAACATCGGCCAGTTACAGAAAGCCTGCAGATCGCGTGGCTCAGCTCCCCTTACCAACAACAATTCATGCAAGCAGACTTTGATGCCCACTGCCTGCTCTAGGTTGTGTTTTGCTAAGTTGGACAGAAGAAAAAGGTATCATTTTTCACACTAGACAAATAAAAGCTCTAGGTTTTCTGTCGGCTTTCGAGGAATCAGCCAACTGGGCTCTGCTTTCATCTTTTCGGTCGGGTCTCTGGTTCTATTTGAATAAGATGTAAGGACTGACAATGCGTAGTGTTAGGTGAAATCGATTTCCTATTATATTATTAAAATTTTGCGATTAATTCCTTGCTTGTTTCAAGTGAAGTTACTTTTCACGCTAGCTGTCCGCTTACGTATGAAGACGATGTGTCGATAAGAGTACTGACAGATGCTGTCCGCGTTGATTATTTCCAAATCGCCTGGTGTTGTTGCGACTGGGTTCTCGGAAGATGCCACCACCGATGTTATCGCAACGCTGCAGTTCCAGACGTCTGGCATTGGTTGCCGGAACTGCTCCTTTGTTACACAGTAATTTCTTTCCATTCCCGACTTCCATTCGTGGTGACCGCGCCACTTCTGACCATGTCGGCTTCACAGAGTTGCACGAGTTGTGAAAATACTAACGAGTTTTAATGCCCCGTCACGTGTTTGGTGGTGTTGACTTTTTATAATTGAAGGTTACAAATTTAATTCTACTCGCCCATTTAACAGTTTGATAGATACTTTCGCGATGTTCAACCGCTTCTTTTTCTCCACAGAACCTCCTAAAGAAAACGGTGGGAGCAACGTTACTTCGTACGAAGCAACGTGTATCGCTAGCAGCAGGAGCGGCCAGGAAGAAGCTTGCGAAGTATATAAGGGTGTTGATCCTGAGTGCACGGTCGGGTCTCTGAAGCCTAATACTCAATACGAAATATGTGCTCGAGCGATCAATGCCGTTGGGGTAAGTTGGAATGTGCACGATTATTTTTGTTAACTGTGTAATGCGCAGTACGCAAGTTCAGCTTCACGTGGTTTTTGTCAAATAGCCATCTCATCACGACATGCTCATTTAAAACCTAGGTGCCTCCAAGTTTTTACAAAAAGTTTGCAACTTCTCCGATAACTCGTTTAAAAATCTGAACCTCTGTTCTGTGTTTTCTGCAAAGTTTGACATTTTGCAAAAAAAACAAGCTGCTCCAACAATACTTGCACTTTACAATTTTGACCTAACCCTGGAAAATAATTATTACTCTGTACTTGTGCGGCTTGCGAATAAAAAACAGGTTTTTTTTTGTTTAACTTGACGTTCCCCCGAAAAACATCATGTGATATTTGAAGTAAAATGGAGATTGCATTCAACGGTGTTGATGCAAAGTAATAAATATGTGAGATGATCGGTTTATTAGTATTTTGAGGTAAAGGTTTCTCATTCAAAGTTTTAGAAATGGGAAATTAGTTCAAGCAAATGAGATTTGACTCAAGCCCAAACTAAAGTAGCAACCAGGATAGACTTGTGTAGAGGTGGAATGTCACGGAGATGTTAATTGCTGTGAAGAATAGAAACTGGATTGTTTTGGCTTCATCAGATACTCGTATTTGCCGTGTCTTGCAGGTTACAGGTCTGTAACATAAAAATCCAGGGCAACTCCTAACGCAGTTCGAAAATATCACTCAAAGATCTTCTACTTTTTAGAGCAGGAGCGGCCAACTAGTCAGAGATCAAGAGCCACATCATACGTTGGCACACATGAGCATCACCCCACCTCTTCCTCACATACATACCTTTGCTCAGATTTATTGTAAATATCACACACCAACATGGCAATGACAGAACTCTACAAGCCAATTATTGTTATGCATGTTAGTTAGTGGGACTTCTTGTAATTACGTAAGAACCGCATGAAACCGGGCAAAGAGCCGCAGGGTTGGCCACCCCTGTTTTAGAGGCTCTGCTGTGACTGACATCAATTCGTTGCTTAATGAGCAGAAGTCCCTAAGCAAGTGTATTAGCTCTCGGACATCTCGCTTGGTTTTTTAACTCTCACTGAGAGTCCCAAGAATTGTTTTTTATGCTAATTTCTGAGTGAAATGGTGCAACCGTTCATACAAGATTTTTAGATCTTTTCTTGGGTAACCTTTTTCGGTCAAGAAAAACATTCGGCAATAAGCATTTTGCGTTATTACTAGGGCAACCTAAAGTCAAGATTTTTCTTCCTTTTTTAAAGTTCATGAAACGTGCGCAAACCACAATTGAAGCTCATACCACGAGGGAATCCCAAGTTGTTAGGTCAAGAAAAAGTCAAAATTTAGCGTTGGGTCAAATTTTCTTGCGACACAGCTTCTTTTCTTTTCATCGATATTTTATTGAAACTACAACAACAGATATTCATATGCTTTTGCAAGTTTAGTTGCAATACTGTAATAATAATGAGTTTGTTGCGATTTCTAAATTTTGTTTTACCCAGTACTGGCCGATGGAATATTATGAAGGATAGGCGATAGGCGTGGTAAGGCAAGAAACATGGTCTTACAGTACTTGGTTTGGTAAATACTCTAATCCATTATGCATATAGCGTTTCAACTTTATGATGTTCTAAGGTTTGACTCTACTGTAGTTATTAATGTACTTATCAATATATCATCCCCAAAGTTAAACAACCAAATTTTTTAAAATTTCAAAGCATAGAGTGCATGAATATGCTTCTGGGTTAACATCAACACCTAAGGCTGAATTATTTTGCAGTTGCAAACGCAAAAATTTATAGGTCAAAATAAAGTCAAAATTTGTAAATTTAAAGTCAAAATTTTAAGTGTTTAGGTCAAAAAATGGTTGCCCTAGTTACCAATTTGCGTTGCAGATTTTGTGTAATCAAGCAAAAGATGATTTTTTGGAAGTTTTTGAACTGCTTTTGCGATGCAAATATGATAGCTGTCCCAGAATGCTTGAGTAGTCTATAGGCCGTGTCGTTTGAAAACGGAGGTGACGTAGTTTTTAAGTCAGCGATAGCTATTTTGTTTAACAATGTTTTGGAAATAACACTAAACTGCAACCGGTGCTGCAATTCAGTAATTCTGCAGGTGTGGTGAAAAAGGAATTATCTTTAGCCATCATTATTCCCAGGTCCGCTCTGGCACGAATTGGTGGCGCTTGACACGGCTCCGCCTTGAGATCAACTTGCCTCTTTGAAAGAGCAGTTTGAGCTCTTGAGCCATGCAAAGCAATCCGATTAGTGTTTGGGAACCGATAGTCAGGTGGGAAGCATTTCTCCGCTCTGACGGCTTCTGCAACCGAACCTGGACCCGATATATTGACCATAACTTTTCTTGGAACCGGGTGTTTTTGAGGTGTTTTCGGATCGGGTCCCTAGAATCAGAAAATTGCCATTGGGTCTCTAGAATCAGAGAAAATCGGGTCCCTAGAATCAAAAAATTGCCATTGGGTCTCTAGAATCAGAGAAAATCGGGTCCCTAGAATCAGAGAAATCGTATCGCTACAGGTCCATACCGGGTACTTAGCATTTTCCTTAAAAATACCTGCTTGGAACAATATAGGGGTGCGAGGTGTGGCCTGCTGATTACTGGGCAACTCAGGGTGACCCTAACTCTTACCCGGGCTCGCTTTGAAATTTTCTCAGAACCATTCACCATCTCATAGTGGTTCTCTGTCACATACACTCACTCAATAGTGTTCTAAATCAAGAAGTTAGTTGCTAGTCAAATGAGCAACACAATATGTATGCACCCGATGAAAATGTAGCTTAAGTGTGCTTGGATCGGCAGCCATTAAGCAAAATGTCTCACGGGCGTACGGTTTTGGTTTTAGTGTGGGAAGTGGTCTGAGCCCTTGACTGCTGTGACAAGTCCCGGAAATCCCGAGAAAATGAACGCACCCATTGCCACCGCCGTTGAACCATTCACTATACGCTTACAGTGGCCGGTAAGCAATAGTTTGATTAGTTTGTAGTGTTTGCAGTTTCACACTAAGATCGTGGTAGTCGGTAGCAAAGTTTGTGGAACAACCTTAAAAGACGTGGTTTTAAAGCAGTCGAATGCGCTCAACTCCAGCATCTATTTTCTTGTAATCCGCACTGATGCATTTACCAGTTACCGTGCAGATCAAAATGCAGTTTTCAGTGATGTAACATCTGCTTTTCAATGTAATTCACGTTGTATGCGTTTTCTGTAGAAACCTGCCAATAATGGTGCTGAAATAACCAATTACAAGATACAATGGGGTTCAACGGAAAGCTCGATGTCAGTTGTTGAAGTCGACGCAATTCTGCATCATCAGTTCAATAAACTTTCTCCGAACACAGTCTACTACTTCAGCATACAGGTCACTTCATTCTTTCAAATGGTGCCTCCAGTTAAAATCGTTTAACTTGTATGGCTTCTTGTGTATCTGTTCCTCTCAGTGTGCTTCACAGTTTTAAATTCCCTCTTTGCGATATTAGTCATTGATTGTATGTTTGGATTTGCAGTAAGCAACTGAACTGTCGTGGTTTGCTATCTTCTAGCAAAAATTTTTTTATCGTTTTTATGGGTGTTATGAGGTTGCATTTCCTATCACTTTCGTGCAAAAATCCTCGCCTGTGACACAGGTGAAAGCCATTAATTTGCGTTGTCTGGTTAATATAATTTTCAAACCGAAATGAACTTTAGACAAAAGATTTCAAGGTTATAATTTTCTTGCAAGCACACACTTTGGATGTACGTATATGCTCAAGTGAAATATCTCATCAACTATAACCAAAGTAATTGATTCCATTTTCGTGCAATGTTTTCTTCCCTGACCTTTGTCTTCTTATTGTCGTGATCACGTTCTTCTGTTTCAAAAAGTGAACCAAAGAAGCAGATTGCTGGAAGCATCGTTTTTTATAGCTTGCATGGTTTTTCTTTCTAAATTTGTCAATGTTTATAGGCTGTGAATTGTGTGGGTCAAAGTGGAGCTTCAGACGTCGTTTCCTTGGCAACACCTCCATCTTGCCCTGATCAAGTTCGCAATCTCCGCCAGAGCAATATGTTGCAGTTTGAGGATGCAAATGATGACGATGAAGTGGTGGAAGTTTCTGAAAATGCTACTGTCATCGAATGGGACCCACCTACTGACAATGGGTCGAAGATCACTGACTATAAAATCCACGTCACTGAACTAAACGCTGAGGAGAAAAATGCTGAAAGCAACAAACAAATCTATGAAGTCGATGGCAACGTCACAAGTTACAGCCTCATTTTACTGAATCCTGGAACAATGTACAGGTGAGAGTGCATCTCAAACGCATTCTGCCGTGGCAAGGTGTCATTCGGTCATTTTGAATGGGTTTTCTGACTTGCGTGTGGTGGAACCTGCATTTTTACTTTCAAAACTTACTTATGCTTTGCAGGGTTAAGGTCTGTGCTGTAAATGAGCTGGGGAGTGGAACTTTCAGTTCGTCTATTACCTTGGAAACAAAACCTTTACCTCCTGCAGCCCCAGAGCTAACGTGTGCTCAGCGAACTTCAAACAGCTTAAAGCTCTGCTGGAAAGAAGAATCGTTACACCACAACAGTCATTACTTGCTGCAAATGAGAGACAAAAGCGGGAGGTGAGGCAGATAACTGTTTTAACATTTATTTTCACTGTTTTTTTTGTGCGAAACGCCAACCACTTGTTGCGCGTTTTGGGGTTGCTTCAAAGAATAATCGCCTTCGATAGTGTAGTTCTCGAACATATGGTAGCTGTGCCATATTCGTAAATTAAATTCTGCCGCCGTGCCGCTGATGTGGTGCCACACAGAAGAACGTCATACGAAGCGACATGACGATCGTTTGCAGAATAGCTGCCGTTAATTTTCCCATTTTTATGCAGTCCGTGTGTGACTCTGGTTAGTTAGCAAACATGCTGCATATACCCTGCTGATGAATAGAACCGCAACTAGCTTTGTGTTACTTTTAAGAGCAAAGTGTGTCTTTCAACCAGCCGCTTAAAACATGCTAATGCAGTGTTTTTTTAATTGGACCCGTACTATTTTATATGGATAGTATAAACTTGTCCAGTAACACATCAGCACCACCCATCTTTTTCTACATCTAAAAGCAGTGTGGTTGTTTCACAAGTATTTTGTCTGCTTTCGGCTGAAACGTTTCACTTTTTTGTTGGCTTTACGCTGGTAAAGTTCAAGGCCATGTGAACCACCTAATTGTTTTTCCAGTTGATAAATCACACATTACCACGGAAATCTTATCACTTCTTATTCAAGGTTTGCGGTTTCAGTTAATGCGCTATTCTTGAATCTAGAATACGCGAAATCTTATCATTTCAAAAAAGTTTGCTTAATCAACATCAAAATCCCAGCTTTAAATGACTGTTTTAACAAAAGAACAAATGCCTGCTAAAAATTGTAGATTTCATTGATAAGTTCGCCAAAGCATTTGTTTTGGTGCCAAGCCGTAGTCTGAATAACGAAGTAAGAGAAATGCCAGACAGAGATCTGAATGGTGGAGACTGCGACACGAGACCTGAAAGTCCATCGGGTTGTCCAGGATTTGTGATGAGTTTATCAGAAAAGAGCGCCGACATATTCGAGTTTCCTTTAGATCGAATTGTATCCATTTTGCCAGTTTGTTTGGTTTTTACTTCCCGGGTGAGACCTACAGGAGCAGGTTGAGGTCCTTCACCAAGCCTCGTCAGTAGATTTTGGTGCATATATTTTTATAACTTCTTACCAACGGGCGTAAGTATAGTTTTGACTATTTCACGAAGAATCAAAAGGGTAGTGAATTTTGAGAGGGGCTGTCCTCCCATTTTTGTAATTATAATTTGAAAATCAACTTTCAGTCGGTGGGAAGTGACGAGAGTTGTCCCTTTCTTGTTTCAAGGTTTTGCTGTATCAATCGATACGGTTATCATTTGGGAAAAAAAGTTCGGCCGACATTTTTTTCAAATCCATCCATGTTATCATATGTATGTCAATTCGAGTCTCAAAACCACGTTCCATTTGATCCACGCGTACAATGTGATTGTGTCGGTATTTTACATTCAACATCATTGATTTATTTTGGTCTTGTTTGCTCGTTACATTTTCCTCGAATTGGGAACGAAAAATATGAGTAAATAGCGTCAGTAAATTTACTCCAAACTTCAATTGTTAATGGCAACTTTTTAAAAATTTGAATGCACTTTACTGTAGTTTGCGGCGTGAGCGCTGGCGACTCGATTTATCACCAAAACTGCTCGTACCACAAATAATTGCCACCTCTTGCTCCGGGTATGATATTAAACAGGGCGAGACACTTGTTAAAGGCAGTAGTAACTCGGTCTTATAGTTTTTAAGTTGTTTTCAAAACATTTCCATGTGCCATACTACACCCATGGTTGCCTACTCACGACCTCCCAAATCATTCTTGACGTGGTTTCTTTGTAGTAACATTAGACTCAGTCTCCAGGCCGGCACATAAATGAAGCACAGCAGACTCTTAATTTTTCGGAACAGAAATGACTTGGTTTTGTGTACGTGGTTCACGTTGTTTAGATTCCTTTTCAAGATGACACTCCGAGACAACTTTAGTTAACCTACCTTGAATAAACCTTTTATTTTTTCAAAGATTCGGTACAGTGTACCGGGGCTCCAGCTGCTCGTACCGGATCCATCGTCTCGCTGAGAACAGTTGCTATGATTTTCGCATCAGCGCCAGCAGCGAAGACAGCAAAGGTCATTTTTCTTCAGTCTACACATTCAGCACACCGCCCCAGCTGCCGCCGACAATGGAAGGTGATGCTGTTCGGTCTGTTGGGAAGTGGTATTGGCCGCTAAACAGCAGTTTACTGTGTTTTTTCTGAGATGGCTACACTATACTTTAAGAACTAACCAAAAACTTGCCATTTTTCTCCTTTAGCGTGGAGCCATCACCTTTTAATTTCTTAGATAGTCTGAGTTCAGCACTTAGATCACCCGGAAAAGTACTAGAACGTTTGCATTATGACCTCTATATGCCCATGGCCTCGTTGGCCTGTGCTACTAGCAATATCGAGAAAATGTAGAAATCAGCTCATCGTTTGTTGTGTTGACCGGCCTGTTGCTTAGCAACACCCACTGCACAAAGTTTTGAAGTGAAAGGTGTTTTTTCCAGACCCTGAAGATGAATTAGTGCTGGAATCGCTATAAGGGCTCAGCAGTAGGTTTGCCGATTCTTCGATAACCATTGTTGCTTCTAGCGTTAAAAAACGCGATTTTGAACACTGACCAATGGAGATGACAGGAAACAGTGCCATCTTATTGTGTCACTGGCTGCAGAAGCGGTAATACAGCTGTGCATTTACTGACGTCATGTGTTTCTTGCAGCTCCGCACGTGACGGAAATCAGTAGCACGTCGTGTGAGGTGGAATGGTCGAAGGTTGAGCCAATTCGTGGCGATCCGATCCAATACCATGTGATTTTGGATTCTACACAAGAGCCTTCAAACAGATGGGTGCGAAAAACTAACAATGGTTGCATTTCACAGTATTCGTGGGTGTAGACTAAACGTTCAGCACAGACCAATACGCTGTTCTGCTGGTATTAGAGGTACAATAAAAGTCACGATTGTACTGGGACTATGCAATTCCAGCGACTTAGGCGCAAAGTGTGAAGTGATGCACGATTAATCAACCCCAATGAAAATCTTTTTTAGGTTTTTGTCTCATTGTGTTGAATTGAGCCACTCTCTGCCCTAGCGCGAAATTGAATGCAAAACTTGCAACAAGACACGAGAATATTAAATTCAGTCAATCACAAAACATACTGCAAAATCTAGTCGTATTATTTGGAATGAATTGAGTCCGACGCGTCACCTCATTCATTGGCGTGCCGGCTCTCCGTCCGTTCTGATGTGATAAGTAGGGCAACCATTTTTTTTACCTGAAAACTTCAAGTTTTGGCTTTATAATTTAAAATTTAGACTTTATTTTGATCTATCAAGTTCCTACGTTTGCGATTGAAACGCGGAATACAAAGCATACCGTATATCAGAAATCAAACCAATAGTTGAAAAATATTTTTTATTTTGAAATTAAACAAATATCGAAAGTGTGAAAGATCCAACGAAACTAGGGGTAACAAACCAAAACCAATCCAAACGCGCAAGAGAAATATCCAATGTCAGTAAATGTCCGTAAGTCAATGAGAAGGTTCTGCATTTTTATACTATAACGTACTTTTAATCGTCCAGTAGCGGGCAAAACAATATTCTTACGTCAGAAGTCGCAAAAATCCAGTTTTATGTCGGAATTGCAAATAAACTTGCAAAAGCATGTCAGTACCTGTTGTTGTAGCTTTAATAAGTATCGATAAAGAAAAAAAAACTGCTGCAAGCTAATGACAAATTTTGACTTTTTTGACCTAATAACTTTGGAGTCGCTCATGGTATCACCGTGAAATTTGGTTTGTGGACTTTTCATAAACTTTAAAATAGGCAGAAAATTTCTGACTCATTGAATTTTGGTTGCCCTAGTAATAAGTTCTCGTCATTTCCGGGTGCACTTGTCTCAGAACATTTGCGTTCGCTTTATTAGTCATGCTGTCCACGCTTGTCATGGTACTTTTCGATTGCTGTTGTGAACCCTTGTTTGAAAACTGAAAACAACATGCATACGTCTTCGCCGATGTAGATATAGTTAAACAGTCACTAGTACTCTCTTGAAAGAAAGTATTACCGAACTATATGCATGGTCCCATTGTTCCAATGCAATTAGCAACCACCATGCCCTGTTTATGAGCCTTTGCAGATTTTTATTAAATCAACTTTTTGAGTTAATTTTTAGATACGGAAAGGTCACGTCGGATCGATTAATATTTAGTGCGAACCTAGAATTTTTCCAATTGCCGATCTTCATCGTTTATTACACATGCTGCGTTCCTCACGCTCCGGTCGTCCCTGGCGCGTGTATATTCAGTTTATTTTGATATATTTCTTCTGTGAAAAAGAAATCGATAAGTCGTTTTCAATAGCGTTGACGGAACGTGGAGCCAGTCTCGTGAAATCACAGTGTGTTTGCTGTGACACGGAAAAACCCGAGCTGTCTTCCGTTGTTTGCACTAAAAGGCGTGCGAACGTTGCTCCTCATGCACGTGGGGTGCGAAGTTGTGTTAATAGTGAATGATAGGGTTGCTCTTACAGAGATCTCGTCAAAAGCAAGTGGTCTCCGTTCTGCCTGTTGTAACAGATGTTTGGTTTGTTCCTGCCAGTTTTTCCCTGGTACGTAATTGCGATGCCCTTTTTTCAGGAATACGATTGCGATGAGAACCGCTGCATGATCAAGCATCTAATGCCGCTGTCGAAGTACCGCGTGAGTGTTGCTGCAGTGCGCCTCTTCATTCCATCGCGTCCAACCACCAGTGCGAGCTCAGAAACCTCCTCGGAGTCGATTTCTTGCTCTCCTGGCCAGCAAGTCGAAAAGCTACGCGGAGGTTTTAGTGTTTCAAGCGTTGTCGCTACTCCGCCGTGCGAGAATAGCGCAGCAGCTGACAGTGCTGGCAGTCGTCCTCAATTACTGCCTCTGCCGTCTGGTCCGGTCGATACGAATGACAAACCCGCATGTGACACGCGTAGCACAGCTGATGACGCGGGTCCGGTGCTCGCGCCGCCAGACCCGGCTGCGACAAGCAATGCTCTCAACAGCAACAACTTCCGGCCTGCCTTCTTCCTCGCGCTGTATTTTTTTGGTGCAATAGCTACTGCCGTCGTGGCTCAGTATGTCATAATTGGTTAAATACTACTTATTGGTGACGTCGTTCATTACCCCCCCTGTTTGCTGGTTTGCGGTCGGAATGCAGAACGAAGGTGTGGACTAATATCTGGTGTTACTATTTCGAATTTAGCTTACCTTATTTCGTGCGACCATTTGATCAAAATAGTAGTTATACTTTTGGATTGTATACTTTCGTGACTCAACGCCAGGTCGATTTGCAATCGTGCTTTTTAGACTGCAAGCTCTTGCTGTGTGTGAAAAGTATTTCATGACTTTCAGCCTGGAAAACATTCTTATCTTCCGACGGACGGCTTAATAGTTTGCAAGCGTAAGTAATGAATGCGCAATATGTCGTCATACATGAGCTGGTAGTTAATCGATCGCTTTATTTATTAAAGCTCGACGACAGTATGACGTATTCACCTGTTGCGGTCGTTCTGTTTCTTTCGGTGTTGGAGTCAGCTCGTGGTGAGTGTTGGTGGAACTTGTGGGTTGTCTTAACGTTGTGCGATCTGGTGCAACTGTCTCGACGTCGCTTTTTCGAGGTAGCAAGCCCGCTTCCTTTCATCAGCCGTACATAACCTCGCGAACGCATCACTGTATGAAGAACGTTGTCGCTTCGGTGCTATATTGCTCGTGCATCGCTTGAATTTCGCGGCGTAGCATGTTGCGTAGTTACTGCTTTGCTGCCCTCTCTCGTGCGCGCCGTTCTGTACAAACTTCGAGCTCCTGCCACTGACTCGCCCTGCCAAGCTCCTTGAACATGTTACGAGGCTAAGAAAGCGAAGTCATGTACAGGCTTTTCATTCCTTGACGCGCTTTTTATTTATTTCCGTGGAGTGGAGAAGAAATAGTTTTGTCTCTTACAGTAGTTTGAACCTTCGTGCAATCGGATTTTTCTGTACAGTGCATACAGTTTATTACTTTAAGAGAACCCTATGTGTAGTTTGGTGTTACTGCGTCCTTTGGAGAAAAGTGTGCTTTGGGACGTGAAATGTGCTGAGCGAACTGCGAAGTGGTTTTGATGGATTTAATTGAACACAGGTGGTTACAACGGGTTTTAAGCATTGCATTTTATAGACAATAAGTTTAAGATGCAACTAATTGCAGAGTGTGTGCAATATGTCCAACTGTGCTTCACAATTACTTTCTACAAGTCGCGTGGCTTGGGTTTGGTTGTGAGGTGGTGCGAAGTTCCTGCTTTGTGACCAAATAATCTTCACGCGTGTTTTGCGCTTACGTCGTTTCACTGGCCTCTTTTTAAATGAGTACAAACGCTTTATGTTTTTAAGGTTCTCCATCGTGCTCGTTCAGTGCTGTAGCGCTAAATGCAGTTTGATAGGATGCGCCGCAACCCCCTTCGCTCTTCGGTATCTGGTTTTATGGCTGGAGTCGACACCATCGCAGTTCCTCCTGATGTTCTGCACAGAGCTTTGATGCTGCACAGATATATGTATGTACATGTTGCAACGCAATGTGCTGCACTGCGTCACGCTCGGCTTCTCCCTCGCGCCGGATTCGTGAAAGTGTACTTTTATGAACATGCGCAGATGCCATATTAATATAAATAGACGTAACATCGTACGTGTCTGTTTGCTTCGATATGTCCTGAATCGTGACCGTTCAGTCTTGGTCAGGAAATGTTACTCATTACGGGAAAGGTCGAGAAGAGGCGATTGGAGGTTGGATTTGCGAAGTTTTATTGAAAAAGGATTCTGTAACATTTGGGTTGTTTGTCAGTTGTCACTGACGAATGGTTGTCAGGTAACTCGAAGTGTGATGATGTGATTGCTAAACTAATTTGGGTATAATTGAGACGCCTAATCGTAGAGTGGACCAAGTCAATTTGGGCCGAAATTGAGTTAAGCTTACTATATGAAAGAAGACAAATTTTGAGAGCTGTGCAACGAACAAACATTTTGACATATGTAAATATAGTCCACTTTTTGCTTTACTATCGAGAAATGTAGTGAACCATGTATATGTGGGCCAGTCTACTAAAAGTAGATATGTCAAAGTCACTTCATGAATAAATGGACCATGTACATACGGATACTGGTCATCAACACTTAACTAAGATTACTACATCTCACGCACGATTTATTTTGCAATACGTGACTCGGTAGCTTTTCTACTTCAATAATAACTACCACAATGAGAGAAAATATGGATCTTTTGACGCAGTCACCAGGAGGTTATTATAATCATATCACAACTGCGAGATGCCATAAATTGTGCTGATTGTAGAATCACTATGATGCTTACATTTTGTTTCTGGACGGAAGCTATATTGTCTTAGCCATAATATGCATGAGTTACCTCAGGTCTGGGTGCTAGGGGTGAAATTCAAAGTTAGCAGCGGGATGTAGGGGGCCGGCATTCAAAAAATGAAGCCGGAATTTATAGGAGAAACAAGGAATCAGATGTTACTCGACCAAATGTCATTAAAATGATCAGAAAATGAAGAGAAATAGGTCATTAGCAGTTGCCCGAAGTCCGTGTCAATGTGAGTGGAATGGTCTGGGCACCACCAGCATCTATCTTCTTTCTATGCATGTATAGTTGTAGCCTACGTTGTGAGACAAATCTTGGTGTTTCACATGCTGTTACTGTGCCAAGCCTGCCAGAATGCTCATGAGTTATACAAACCCAAGTTCCTGTTGTTTTAGAAGTCTTAAAAGTGTTGGTTTTTGTAGAAAAGGTTAGAAGGTGAATGCTACCATAGGCGTATGGGGGAAGGAAAGATTTCGTTTCTGGTAGATGACAAGTTTTATTTAACACAAATTGTTTGTGTCACATTCCCTGCATCTAAGTCTCCATAGGACAGTGATAGCGAACCTTGTGTAGACCGAGTGCCCAAACGACAACCCTAAACTCACGAATGTATTCCAAAGTGCCAACACGGCAATTTAACGCCAATGAGCCAACTGAGGTTTTGGGTTAGAAAAAACAAAGTACGAATTAACATCTGTTTTAAAAGAAACGCACAACGGTCTAGGACAGTTCGGCGCTGCCGTTTCGGCGACGGGACGTTGCGGCGAAGGTGGCCACAAATGTATTATGCTAAAAAATCTGTGTTTTTGAAATACTTTGAAGATTACACTACAAAGCATGTTTGCTTACTAAGTGTTTTTGTTGTCATGCTGATGGCCAGTGTAGTTTCCCGTCCGTCAGAATTTTGGAACAACTTAGTGCGACCGTGACCACGTGTGTAAAGAAATATGGCTTGTGACGTTTATTTTTGCTGGCATGAGGCGTTTGTGAGTTTGCACAAAAGTTAAGCCTGGACAGCATCTATTGCTTGATCTTTCTCGTAGATATTATTTTGATTGCATTTCACAGCTAATCTAAGAATCTATCGAACTTTCTTGCCATCGGTTGCCCATCGGTGTACGAATATGCAGTAGTGGCACTTCCAAATCCATGGTATGCATCTTGAATCGCAATAAATACAGCATAATTGGAAAGATCTGGGACAAATGCTAGACTGGCTCAGGCCCGTAACCCGGGTGGCGAAGCCCCCCTAGAAAAATTTTCGCCTCCCTGGAAAAATGTGTTGGACTTAGTTTAAAACTACTGAACATAGTTCAGAAACTTTGGGCCCCTCTCAGAAAACTCTTCGCCCCTCCTGGTGTCCCAAGCTGGTTGCGGGCCTGGACTGACTCTAACGCTTACAGGCTTCCCAGACGACAACAGTGCGAACTTTTGCACTTTAGTGACATTCCAAAGGAAAACACATTTCACATTTCATCGCCGAAACCTCCATCGCCGAAACGTCCATCGGCGAAACGGCAGCGGCGAACTGTCCCATTCCGACGCACAATAACAAAGCTCCAACCTTTTCAGTACATAGAATATATAGGCTAATGCTTTCCCATTTCATTCAATCACTCCAGCTGACTCCGTCCAGGCTTCTTGGAATGATCTTCAATTATCGTTTTTCGCTTTTTTCGCTACGCTCATTTTTTTGTGTTTAAAACTTGGAATCTACAAAAACATAATTTGAAAAAGTTTAGCACCCAGTTTAAAAGCTAGTCCTATGCAAAAATAGTTAACACTAAAAAATAGATATTCCCTCAATCAACAATCTACTACATTGGTTCTCAAAAATTTGTCCAATCCTCTCTTAAAGGCATATAGGATAGATGCCATCGCCCCGTGGTGTACGCAGAAAATTTTCATGGGGGGCTTCATTCAGTGGCGTAAGGTGGTCATTTGTATTTGGTGTGCGCTGTTTGTGACATCACAGTTTGACGTCATATTCATGTTTACAAACCAACGTTTTGTCGAAGTTTGTTGACATAATAGGTATATTCTTCTACACGCACTCCCCTTATTTTATGTGTCATTGCACTGATTATAAACCATCAGCGCTCCAAGTTGAATATCAGAGAAAATACACTCAACGCTACGACACAACAGTTCATAACTGCAAAAATATCAGACTGCGTGTTAAAACAGGGTAGTAAAGCATACTCATCACTGCGTCAGAGCAATTTACAACTGCAAAATGAGGCTGCGCTAATGTCTTGTCAAATTCGAGCAGTCGAGCATAGAAAGTGTACGGCTGGACAGTCTGACTCACACCCCGGTTTGCAAGATCGAATCTTGCTAAACTACTCAAGAATTGAGAATGCGCATAAAGTACGCAAGAAAACTTTCCATTTTTGTTGTTATGCATAGAAGTCCAGAAAACTTTTAGTTTTCCTTTTTCCCTGCTGAGACATTATCAAATGTCTGAATGCTTGTATGTCAAAAACTGCTGTATTTCGAGCTCGTGCAACAGTTCTATCATGCTATATAAATTGATAATGTAGCCAAAGCGGACAGCGCTTGCGCTGATTCAGCCTGAGCAGACAACACAAAGACTTTCGGAAAAAGTGAACTACCATGGAACACCACAACCTGTACTGCACATATTAAAACCACAAGAAAATCTACTGCACATTTTGAAAACAACTATTTAAAAATCAACCAAAAAGCGTTGTGGGCTACGTACCGCAACCTGTACCATCTCTGAAAGTGGGTCAGGTACAGCGGCGTAACAAGGGGGGGCAAGGGGGGCACAATGCCCCGGGCGCCAAATCTCTGGGGGGGGCGCCGAAAAGTCCAAACAACGCCGCAATTGCTTTTTTCAATACAGTACAATTGCTCCCAAATAAATATTTCGCTCTTCGTTAGTGGGTTGCACAAAAGTTAAGTTTGACATGTGCAGCATCACCACTGTTGGCGTGTTTCATACCGATATGATAGTTACTGGCGACCTTTTGAACGCGTGCATTGTCAAAACTTCGGTTATTTTCCACCGTAAGTAGAATTTACTCAGTTATGGGTAACGTCGCAATGAGCCTTTCGTTTATAGAAGTAGTTCTTAACCGGGGGTCATGCCTCCCCAGGGAGCGTCAGAATGCTTCAAAGGGGCGCAGCATGCCCTACGCGCTCTACAACATCGAAAGTCTTAGACCAGAAAAAGTTCCGGTTGATTTACGTACAAGTCAAGGGGGTTTGAGACAAATGACAGTAACTAGTGGAAGGCGTGGTAGAGAAAAGTTAACAACTACTGGTTTACAGCTACATGTGCTTCCCTCTAAAAGGGAGTTGGAATGTTGGCCTTATTGCGAATGAGTAACAATGCTTGCTTTTGCGAAGAGCTGGTTTGATCAACAGCACACGAAGGTGTTACTGCAGTTCTGTTACCAGCTCAGTTGTTGCGTGGTTTCATAGAGAAACCGCAGAAGTCTGAAAAGATATTGTGGAGTTTTCTTACGAAGCGCCCGGTTGAACAGAGTAAGACTTCAAGTAAAATCCAGATGCTTGTGAATCTTGAGTTAGTTGATCCGGAAGCGATATCTGTTCATCCATCTCACCAATCTGAATAGGGCTAGTAGCGAGGCAACACAGCGGAATGTCAAATTAGTCCCTTCAAGTTCTGAGTGCAGTTTGTCACTATCTAATGATGTTGAAATTGGCCAAACTGTGCCACTCAATGTAGACGCGAATACTTCCATTTTAAAAAACACCGCTTCAGAAGACACAGCTGCGTCCTTAAATGTAACTTTAAGTGATTGTTTAGTAGAGAAGTTCAGTATGCCACCTACTAATAATAAATGTTTATGTGAAGCACAATAATTATCTGCAAAAGACTCGGGCATATCAGCAGTCCTTCAATTTCACAATGTTGGAATGCTTGAATTTAGCCACGGATTACAATCGGCAATAATTTCGTATGCGCTTCAGACGGAAATGATCATTCGTGGCTCCGAATATTTTCAAAATCAAGAGGAGCCATTTCACGAGCATGACAAACGTCTAAAGCCAAAAGCATGGCGACGAACCAGAAAAAAGCGTCTTGCTGAGAGACACAACCACAAAACCAACCATGGGCTTCGAACTCCATCCCTTTTGATTTTGTCCCATGAACATTTCCTCTTGGCTATGTGCCTGCATGGAAGTCTGATTTGTTACGTGTGTTACGTATTAAATGAAGATTACCGTTACTGTGTCAAAAGTATACAATTTCGTGTCAAGCTTGTTGCGGGCTACATAACCGATTTTACTGATAAATAATGATAACATGCTAGGATGTCAAATTATTTTGCTCTTGCTTTTTTCGTTTCTAATTACGAGGTGACACTTTTTTTAATTGAAATGAAATTGATTTGTGAAAAAATATTTTAAATAGCATTTGCAACATTTCCAGTTATAGTGTTGAAATACAAAAGATACATTTTTTCAATTGCAATGCTTCTCTAGTTTCGTGTAATTTGCAAGTTATTTCGTAGACGCACAGGGAAAAGCGGGTATGTTTTACCGCTTTTTTTACCGTAAATAATGTAGAAATGTTAATGTTTTACCGTAAATAATGTAGAAATGTTGAAGCTGAGCAGTCATAATACAGTTCTTGTTCTTGTGCACATTCGTAGCATTCATATTTCGATGTTACGTAAACCTTCAGGTGACGGTCACATGCAAAAATCGACAGCATTTAATCTATGTCTTAGCACAGGAGGCGAATAAAAGTTTAGCGTATATGTGGTTACTAAATAAATTATGTCACACTGCGTTTGGCATGGTTGTGTCATGTTTGAATGTAAATAAAACAAAATTTAGACCGTTGTGAAGCATATTTTTGAGGATCTATTGGTAACTGAACATGTTATTTTTTTGTTTTTTAGTTTAGAAACCTTCAGGTGAATTTGATGTGATTTTGGACGACTGAGGCTGAATCGAATATGGCATTTTAAGTAAGTTTGCTAGATCCATGACATGTGTGCTACCAGAATATAAGATATAAGTTTTCTTATTGGAGTTATACCATGGTTGGGATAAGGCAGTTTCGGAAGCTTAAATCAAACGTGGAAAATGATGAAATCTTGTGTAAAAATAGAGAAATGAAATGCCGTTAGCGTCTGCATTGCAGACTTGGCAATTAACTGTCAATACATTGCTGACACTGCAGCGATAGATACTTCACCTTTCAAAACTGATGTAACGAAACAACCTAAACCACCTTTCACCCTAACAGTTTTATTGGTGGCAATAACTCGAGAGCAAGATGTTTTCAATTTGCTTGCTTCCAACCGCAGGGCTGCGGAGCCGTCGTAAAAACGATATAGCTTTGGCTCCGGAGCTCTTTTTTTCATGAACATGGCTCCAGCTCCGGACCCGAATCGAGTCCCTAAAACACCTTAAAAAATCTGCTGTGTATGCAGATACAACTAGTATTGCACTTGCAATCTACATACCATGAAATAGAAAACCTGCAACTAATACTGTATGTGCAACACGCAGGCCCGTATTTTCAGTTGGGGGCGCTAAAATGTTTTAAATTGGAGGCCCGTTCTGAAAGATTTGCGATAGATGTCATACAAATTAGCACTACACTTTCTCGCTACGTTCACTGAACAAGTTGTTCCAATTCATGAACATATTACTTTCTTCTGAACTATCTCGATATCCGGAACAAAAACAGGCACAATGAAACTAACGGAAAAGGCAGCGGTGAACAATGCTCCCTCTCAGGTGCGCAACTCAGGGCCAGATTAACCATTGGGCAAACCGGGCAAATGCCCGGGGCCTCGCGCTTGAATATCAAAACACTCACTCCACTGGTTTCTCATGTTTTCAAGCTGTTCACCACGCGTCAAAATTGCAGAGTTTTGTGATTACTGCGTTTATTATATAGGTTAGGGAACTGACAACTTTGACATTTATCGTTTTTGAGTGGCTTAAAAGAATTGAACCAAACAGCACCACGCTTTCTGACCCAACAATTATATCGAAATCGTTGCATCAATGGGCGTCCCCAGAAATTTTTCCAGTGAGGGCAACGTCGAAGTTTTGCTTAATCTTTTCAGGCTGATGACGATCCAACAGGCCTGTAGCCAGGTTTTAAGGTTTGATGGAGAAAAATACACTTTTAGGGGGCAAAATCTTTGTTTTTATTATACGCTTAAAAAATATTTTTCTGGACACAACAAAATTTTGGGGGACACAAAAAAATTGGAGGGCATTGCGCCCGAATGCTCGCCCGTGGCTACGGGCCTGTGATGCAATGCAAATGCACGTTCACAAAACGCTTTACTTTTTCTGCCCCATTCGTCTGTGCTGGTTGAACCTCAATTCTCAAACTTTCCTCTAAATTATTTTCTACACTTCCGCTATCAGAAATGCTTTTTCGTTTCGTAGACTGCCTGATAAATATTCATTTGTTCAAGCACTATCTATAAATAGGTCATAATTTAAGAACAATCAACGACCGGAATGACATGAGCGGTGAAAGAACAAAAACTTAAACATTCGCAAAACTGTTTCAGGCAATGAGAAGTAGAACTATATTTTGACAAGACTATCGGACAACTTACTAAAGTTTGAACACCACGCAGACTTTAAACAATGAGCAGATGAATTACGAAAACTCGCCGCAGCAAATTTAGCTTTGCACTTAGTGCTCACTAAGAAAGTAGAACTAAACCTTAACGATAAAGGCGTATTCTAAGTCTGCGACATATTCTAACAAGCCACGTATTGTTATACTGTGTGAAAAGAAGCCTGCTTAAGAGTCGTTTGATAAAGCTATTTTTTGCAGGGTTGGTAGACTAGATGACTTAATGGTCTTTCACGAATCCTTTGTGACAAAGGAACCAATAAATGTTCATTGCTTGTGTAGAACTTTGCTTTAAGGTTGCCAGACGTCCTTGAGTGCCAAGAATTGTCCTTGAATTTGCTATCAAAACTCGTTATGCCTTGATTCTTGAAAAACATCTTTTTGTCCTTGAATATTTTCCGGCGTTCTTGAAAATTCTTGAATACAGGTTTAAATTGTTCATTTTTGAACTATTGATTACATTGAACATTCAAGAATCGAGAATAAACAATGCGAATGAACAGAAAAATGTGTAGATTTTTTCCATTTAAGCAGTTGTGTAGTAAAAGTAAAATAATCAAGAACGGTTGTATCATCATATTCATAATTGTTTTACTTAGTTTTCAATTTCGCACATGGTTAGTTGCAGCCTGACTTGCCTATACCTCAAACCTTGCTGAAAGGGTTAAAATAGCCATGGGCGTTTTTGTAAAAATCTTTCCAGGGGAAGGGGCAACGTCATCATATTACTTATATTTTTCAGGTTGCTGACGTTGCAAAGCAGATAGACGTTCACAAAACGCTTTGCTGTTTCTACACCACAAAGAAAATGCACCATGAAAGCACTTTGGAAAAATCCTCTAGTGGTCCCCCCTTGGAAAAATCCTTCCGACGCTCATAAACTACACCCAACTGAGTCTGAAATAGACTTGAACTATCAACAACTACGTTTGCGGTTCTCTCATTAGTCTGTGCTGGTTGAAAAGAACTCACTTCTGAAATCTTTTGTTCGAATGGTTTTCCACACTTCGGCTACCAGAAATGCTTTTTCTTTTCATAAACTGTCTAATATCCATTTTTGCGAGCACTTTCTACAAACAAGTGATATTTTAAGACAATCAACGACCAGATCAGCATAGCGGTGAAAAAGCAAGTAGTTAGACACTCTCGCAAAACTGTTTCAAACAGTGAGAAATATGGTATAGACCTGTATCTTAACACGACTATCGGACAACTTTAGAACTTAATATAGTTCTAAATTAGAATACCATTCAGGCGAAAAAAACTGAGCAGGTGAATTATCAAAACTCGCTAGAGCAAGTATACCTTTGCGCTTAGTACTCGCTGAGAAGTCAGAACTAAGCCTTAACAAACCATTCACAGAGGTATTTCCAACAAGCCACGTAGTTTTATACTGTGTGAAAAGAAGCCTGCGTAAGCGTAGTTTAAGCTCTTCACTCAGGCACATTGGTCACAATCTCACACTATAATGGATTTTTCAAACTTGTGGAAGCATTGCTACAGATTCACCCCTGCTGTTTTTCACACAGTATGAAACGTAGGCCTAGGTCTTACCGTTATCAGTAGTCACTGTCTCGCTGTATCACCTGCCAAAGATGTCTGAGGTCAACAGTCACATGCGGAAATACACGATAACTATCGTAACTTGAAGTGAACCTTTGAGATTCGTTGCCATGTTGTTGTTAACGCAACAAACTGGGCACCACTTCTATTTGAATAAGGACAAACTGGGCACCACTTCTATTTGAATAAGGACTGAGGATGCGCAATTTTACGTGAAATCGATTTCCTATTAAAAATTTGCTGATAGATTCCTTGCTTACACCCATCGTGGAAAGTACATACTTGAAACTGGGCACCAGTAGAACAAAACGCTCGCAAGATAGGCAACGTGACTCTGCAGACGAAGGTGTGGTTATGAGTGAACTGCAAGCACATCACTGCATCGCATCAGAATAGTGAAGCTGGCTCTTGTGTAGTGTGAGTACCATACCAGCAAATAAAGTGTTATTGCAAGAATTAAATCAATTTATCGGAATCAAGATGCCGACTTCAGATTTTCCAAAAGTTTTTGTTTCTTAGTCCCAATTCCCAGGGCGGGGAAATGCTCGTTTCTCCCCTCTGCGGACGCCAAGGAAAGTAGCTCATGGTATCTCATTGAAAAACAAAATGTCCTTGAAAAAATTTCAAGTGATCTGGCAACCCTAGTTTGCTTTCAAATTACGTCATGACTTCTGCATTACCCAGGTTTTTTTAAGGCGTTTTAGGGACCCGAATCGGGTCCCTAGAATTTCAAATCGGGTCCTAGAATCAGATAAAATTATCATCGGGTCCCTAAAGTCAGAGAAAATGGGTCCCTAGAATCAGAGAAATCGGGTCCCTACAGATCCATACCGGGTTCCTAACATTTTCCTTTAAAAAACCCTGCATTACCCTATATTCTACGCAATGCTGTATGATCTATTGACTGTGTGAACCATCATTTCGTCGCAAAAAAACAATGCACTTACTTACTCAGACACGTTGATCAGAGTCTCACTCTAACAACAGATTTTTCAAACTTGTGTATGCACTTCTACAAATTTACTCATGCTTCTTTTCACACAGTATAAAACTATAAGTGGATTACCGCTATCAGCAGTGTCACTGTCTCTCTGCATTACCTGCCAAGATGTCTGTGTTCAACAGGGCTCCCATTTAGTGATTTCAAATAAACCCAGATTGCACACCAAAAAACACTTGAAAAATAAACCCAGATTGCACATCAAAAAACACATGTTGGTACAATACAATAAAAACCCAGAAAGTTTGTGTTACGAACAAAAACATACACGTGTCCTCATTTTAATTAAAACAGTAACCGAATACTGATTTAATTATAGTTCCTCTTCCTAATTTTCTTCTGCAGCGCAAACAGGGGTGTAGTGAGGCGGGAACGCGTGGGAACGGCTTTCTCACACCTTTTCACGTTTGCTTTAAAACGAAGTGGAAGCTGTTTTAAAGTGGCTATTTTTTAGATGCGTTCCCACACCTTTTTTGTTAGCACTACATCTCTGAGCGCAAACATTAACTTTAGACGACGTTTTTGTTTTTCCTTTTCGTAGCTGACTTTTTTTCAAAAAACACACAATGACAGATGGAGAAACCAGAACCGTCGCCAGCAAGTCTTCAATAAGGGGCTTTACGTTTGTGCAGGGGGGATTGACATTTGAAAATATGATAACACTCCACTAATTTAAAGTATTTCATATATCAATTTGGGGGCTTGGAGCTTTCTTTGTGAGGGCTAAGTCCACCAACGTACCCCGTGGTGACGGGACTCACAGAGACCAGATCACTTCAATAAGTTCGTTACTAAGTATTCTTCGCAATCTAACGCTTTGAAATTACCGTATGGCGCGCTGACGTAACAATTAGTTGCGAAGTGCTTGTCGTGATCGTGAGGGCATGTATTGGATCAAACAAAGCGCTGTTGTGCACCAGATCACGCAACAGTTAATAGGTGTAACCACTGTAAAGCTCCCATCGCAAAACTTCAGTTAAGTAGCACAGTTCAAGTTGCTTTTGTGTGAGATTTCAATGAGAACATTTTTTCTAAACGGTGTATGTTTTGATCTGCGAGAGAGTGTCCTCAATACATGTGCGAATGGATGATTTGTGCATTGAAGATGGTCAGAAAGTCTATGACAAAAAAGATTGTTGTGTAGTGTCACGGTAGCAAAAAAAAACATTTTTTTCTCACGGTAGTTTTATGTGATGCAACTTTCTGTTTGAACAAATTAACCATATACGAACCGCCGTACAATGTACATGTTCACCCCCAATTGTCTCTTAAATGTAGGCTGCCAACTCGTATCAGTTTTGACGTTTTTGACCGGTGCTTCTGCAAAGGTGAAACGAGGGCATGTGAAAAGGTAAGTAGTTGCGCTAAGCGTTTTGAGGGGCCTCGCAGTCATGACTTTGCCCGGGGCCTCGCGTTCAATTAATCCGACCCTGGCGCAATTGCCCAGTACCACCTGACCATTTGGGCAGTGAAATCTCATTTTCGCGAACTCGCAAATTCAAAATTTTAAAGTAAAAAATCATTAACATTTTTTGGCAGAAGTAGAATACTTCTAAGCATGTCGCACTTCTCAGCCAGATTTGGCAATAAACCTGGAAAAAGTTCTATTTGAATAAGAGCTGATGATGCCTACTTCGTAGACGAGATATACACTCTGTAAGATCTCAATGTCTGATTCTTTGCTGAGAAAGATTTCTTTTCATAGACAACCTGGAAAAAGCGTAGAAATATTGGAAAATCACGAAATTAAGAAGTTATTTGATTTAAATATGTACGTTATTCGCATTTTCATAAGATTTTATACTTATTCTAACAATTTACAAAGTCTGTAATTTATTTAAAACTCTGCTAGCACAGTTCTAAGATATTCATGCTGTAGTATCTCCAGACCCTTATGGCACACTAAAATACTGGATTAGTGGTTTCGTCTTTTCAGTGGCAGCTCGTGGTGCATCTGCTTTGGCAGTGACTTTATTTCGCTTGCTAGATCTACTCTCATGCGCACATTTTGACATTCTCAAGTTAACACAGTCTAGCCTAGATGAGATGTCCTTATCTAGATTACATTGAAAAACAGAAAACAACTGACACCTTGCCGTACAGTACCCACGAAGCTAGCTTCGCTAACTACACCAATAAGCTCAAGCTACATATAGGCGCTACCCAGAGTTGAAAGTAAGCCGGAACGTTGTTCCGGTAAAAGAATTATTACCGGTGCGGCGTTCCGGTTAGAATTTCTAGTAGGTTGGTATTATGACGCTGACGCAACAATGGCGGTACCTGAACTTTACTGAAAACAGCTTTTACATCTTATTTCCTTAGCAAGGTATCACATGAGTTCAAGGCAAATCATTTCTAGCCGCCTCTACGTTCGTTTCAAAGGAACTTGTTCAATCCCTAGCGGAGCACTTTTAAATACCGGTGAATAACCCAAATAATGTAAATTTTAATTATTTGAAAATTCCCAAAAAGCATTGCGGCCCGCACAAAATGCCCTCGCGGGCCACATGCGGCCCAAATCTTTGAGCCCCTGATCTAGACCTTTCGATAAGCTCAAGAAAAAAATGTAAATCGCCCTCTATTGTCCTTGATTGTAAGCGCGGCGGTTTACAATCGAATAAATACAGTATACGCTTTTGCAGGTTTATTGCCGAATTTTAGCTGTGCAACATGCTCAGAAAGCGTTCTACTTCTGCCAAAAATTGATAATGATTTTTGGTGTTACTGCGCAGTGGCGTACCTGAGAGGGAATAATGTGCACCGCTGCCCTTTTCATTAGTTTCATTGTGACTGTTTTTGTTCGGATATCGAGGGAGTTCAGAATGAAGTAATATGTTTATGAAGTGAA
>Ga0210059_1000103_pt1 | contig 73610 bp, 50 predicted proteins | sample Ectturendosymbi2_FD_188042 | JGI IMG/M metagenome (GOLD analysis project Ga0210059, IMG submission 188042) | Ecteinascidia turbinata endosymbiont from Florida, USA - Sample 2 (SPAdes) (version 2) | ecosystem: Host-associated > Tunicates > Ascidians > Unclassified | place: Key West, Florida...
TGTTGGGCAACCTTTTTCCAAAATCTTGGCCGGATAAGAAAAGTATCTATCGTAGGGTGCCCACCGTCCACCACCTACACCACACTTAAAAGAACCTAAAGAAAAAAGAACGAAAAAACTAAACTAGTATGAGAACAAGCTTAGCCACAAAACAATTTAAATGCTAAACGAAACAGAAACTCGGGTGAAGTTTAAAATCACATAATTTAACGAAAATAAGTTATTAAACAGTTTAACGTGTAGATTTTAGACTAAATAATTGAATGTACCTCCCTGTTGAACCCGGCCGGTTAATCGAGGGGCCGGAAAATCGAGGATGCACTGTATTACAAAACAGCTCCTGCGTGTGCGTGGCAGTGTACGAGCTTCTGACATCTTTACTTGCATTAGAGCCGGCACTGCCAGAGGAGATTCAGAAACACGTGCGTTCGACGCAATATCAATTTAGAGTGTTCAAAAACGTGGATTGTTTTATGTCACTGCGCACGTGCTATTTAGACGAGGCGTAACGTTGTTGTTTCGTAATAGTCCTATGCAACGTTACAAGGGAAATGTAGGCTGTTGCCTGTTCCAAAACACCCGCATTAGAGACCTGCAGTGACAGCGTGTGATATTTTATCGGCTTTAATGCTGAATACCTGCGGTGCAAAGGGGCCTGTCATGACAGCCAAACAGACCCCCTAGATGCGTCCCTGGACGTAGCTGCTCTAGAGGTACAACGGGAGTTTATTCGTACACAGCACCTGCGTGCGGTAGCACGGTCAGGACAACAAGCTTCAAGCATTGCAAAACTTCCCGATGATCCTTTTGTTTCGGCTGCGACGGCCGATGCATGCTTCATGATTAATCTTGTCTGTTTGTTTATGAAAACGCACCTGCTAGCGTTGCTGCAAGATAATTGTTGACTTGCTTCATTGTGCTTTCCAGCGCAAGTTGTCTGGAAGCGTAGGAATATAACAGCGTTTTGTCAACAACTACTGAAGCCGATAAAATCGGCCGTTTTGGCCGATACCGATATATCGGTTAACCCGAAAATCGGCAGATATATCGGTCGATCTCTAATGATTTTCCTCCCGTTCGGGTGAAAATGGCAGGTCTTGGCTCTTTTATCTCAACAATGTCGACTTGCAAGAGTGCGCAACCACTCTGATCGCTACCTGCTAGTAGGGATGCAGTAAACATTTTTTAGGAAACGCAATATTTAACGCCTATAAGCGCTCAGTTGTTTGGTGGTAGTAACCCACTATGACGCCTAATCCGCAAATAGCCAGAAACAATTCTTACGTAAAAATAGGTTATCATGAGTTAACACCCTAACATGTGCAAAAACAGACAAAAATCATTGTAGGTTTTCTGAGCACACTTAGGCTGCTACAAACCTCCTCAGGCCTAGCAGCTGTAACCACGTGTGTCAACTTCCTACGAAACGGTTGTACAGACAAGTAGGCTTCTTTCAAGCTGACTGTATTGACAACCTCTGACTGAAGCAAGACAAGCACCACCGTCCTATCAACACACCAAATTGAGAATATAAGTTCGCATACACGCACACACACGCAATTCTAAAAAGTGATGGTTTAGTGCTCACTGACGCTAACAGCTTTCGTTAGTCACTGTAGCCAGCACATCATTTTATCCCGCCACGTGGCCAGCAACTGCAGAGGACCTCCTCCTGCCGACTACTGCAGGAGGCCACCATTGTCAGGGCTCAGCTAGAGGTTATCAAAACGCCACAAGGCCAGTTACAGGGTCACGTTGCCTCAGAGAGGAAATCTTTACAATCATCAGTTTTTTTAAGGCGTTTTAGGGACCCGATTCAGGTCCCTAAAATCAGAGAAAATCGGGTCCCTAGATTCAGAGAAATCGGGTGCCTACAGATACATACCGGGTACCTAACATTTTCCTTAAAAAAACCTGCAATCATGATAAAACAAATGGACGATTGTAGAAAAAAAACAACTTTTGCCAACAGCCCTGGCGGTCGACCTGGGAACAATTCGGCAGTCTACTAGTAGACTGCGATCGATTGGTTGGGCACCACTGATGTAGTAAAATGGGTCTTGGCCAAAAGAAGATTGGGAACCATTGCTATATATATATTGGAAATGAACTTAAACACCAATTTCGAATTTTAAACAATTTATTTTATGAAAAAGCAATGACGAGACGGTTGGTGGAAGGAAGTTATATGTTGGAATAAGATCTCTGAGAGGAAGTTGCTCTAAAGAACTTGCATATCAAGTGAGGGTTTTGAAGTTCAGTCAACTCCTTCAAAATTTCTCCAGAGATACAGTCTTGCTGTCTTTAGCAACATACAATGGACAAAAATGATAAAAGCACAAATGTGTAAGTTGCCAGATCTTCTTCCACTGGCCACTGAAAGAATGTCAGAAAGTTCAGGTGATTTTTCACTTGAAGGGAACATTGAGTTACAATAAGGAAGGGCGCAGGTCACAGCAGTAGACATAGATATGTAGAACTATTGAGTTTAGATAAATAAGATTTTAGCATCTGGTATGAGTCTGTATCTTGCTCTGTTTCAATGTAGAGCAGTGGTTCTTAACCAGGGGCCACGAGCCCTTGCACACGCTACAACATAGAAACTTTGACCAATAAATTTACCAACAAATGCATTGTTTTTACAACTTCTTTAATGTCGGGGTGATTAAATCAAAGGATGATTAGTTAAGGGGGGCGTGGTGTGGAAAAGGTCAGGAACCACTGATGTAGAGTTTCAGTAGGTGTTTTACAGACTATCTAGCTATTTTCCTTAAATGAGTATTTCAGTTCGTTACTTCAGCAACATGCTTTCTTATTTGTTGAGTAAACCAAATCAGGAAGTTAGCGTATTGGCTAACTGGTGACCACCCAAAGTGCTGAAGCAGGTGATACTGGATTGCATGACACCTGCTCTAGTGCTGAATACTAGGATTCTTACAAGACAAGTTTGGATCATAATCCAGTTGTTGTGCTTGCTGTGTAGGCAGCGGCTATGTGTGTGATCCTTGCGGCAGGAAATTGAAAAAATCTTTGATTGCTGTAATAACAGCAATATATACATTGAATTACAAATTATATACATCTGTTTTTGCAGGGAGAAACACTATATGTTGCTTCTAACACAAACTCGGTGGATCGTTATATTTTTCCAGATGGTACTGTTGATGGTATCTTGGCTAGATTTACTGGCAATGCAACTTGCATTGCTGTTTCTGAGTCCAAGAAAACTGTAGCTGCTGGATCCAGGTTTGTTTTCTGTGTGATGTATTCAGCTGTTGTTACTTAGCTGAAAATTCTTATTTCCTTTTGCAGTGATTTTGATTTGAAAGTTATCCTTGTTGATGGTGGAAAGCAAAATTGTTTTCTTGGTCATCAAGCTCCCATTCTTAGTGTAGCAATTGATCCAATGGACGAATACTTAGTAAGTTGACTTTGTTTCTTGCCAACATTTAACAATTTATTATTATTATTGATGCCATTTCTCTATTGGATGCAAGTGTTTGCTTCAGAGCAGAATATTAAAATTTAAAAGCAAGATTATTGAACTTGGCTGCAGTAAGTTTGTACATGGTGGCAGTGAAGCAAATTGAAAAAAGAACGTATTTGTCTGTTGTCTATCAATTTGTTGTAGTTGTTACTAATTTATTGACTTGTGTATCTTTTGAAAGGTTTGAATAGAAGAGTGGCACAGTAATGCGCAAAAATGATCAGGTGGGCAAACTGGTGTGGAACCCAGTACTGGAAAAATTTGCACTTTGTAATGCTTATACTAAGCTGTTATAAAAAAAACAGTGTGTCTCTTGTACGGGTTTTGTTCTAAAGTAGATTATGATTGAATTGAATGAGTTAATCATATTTGGAAGTAGGAAGGAAGGAAAAAAATAGGTAATGAACAGTTTTAATTGTATATGTTCTTCTACAGGCTTCAGCAAGTTGTGATGGAACATTAAAAATATGGAATTTACAGAAACAGGTATGCAGTACTACACATGCAAAAGTAGATACGGTATATATTCAGTGTTCAAACACGAAAAGACTAAAAACACACTGGCAGTTGTGCTGTTGCAATGCCTGTTTGTGACAGTAACTAAATCCATCTTTTTGTGACTATGCACTTCGGTTTTTATGAGGACTAATTTGTTTTGCTTGCAGCACAAGACGTTGCATGTTCTTTAGCAAAGATGGTAAAGTATGCAATGCTTGGAAAGTCTTTTCCTTTAATGTTTTGCGCTTTAAGTGCGATATGGAATTTTTGCAGGTTTTAATTAGTTTGAGCATTCCTACATTTTAAGCCCGTCTGACGTTTGTGTCATCGCATATCTTGTTTGCCACGTACTGTACTATAGTGGGTCAAAAATATTCTTACCGTCACTATGACGAGCTCACTATAGCACTTCAAACATTTTCAAACGGTGAAATTGTGTTTACGTTGCGCTGGACAGTTAATGCGAACAGTTTTGATTTTTACTGCAATTCACCAGCTGCGTTGCTTCATTATCTCCAACCTGCATCTAAGTACCCTGTGATGTCCAATTCTGTTTGCGAACAATTGGTTTGCCGGTTCCAGTCAAAGAGCCTTTTTCGCTGAAGTGTCTTTGCTATCTGAAAGGGGTGCTGATGTTTGACTATTTGCAGACGTGCATTGTCACCGTTCCAGTGTTGAAACCGTCCAATGACATAGGAAACTCTGAAAGTCTTGGAAAGTGAGTACTAACTTGCAGCTGTCGTCTGGAGCGAACGGCAGGAAGATCAGTTTTACTGTAATTGCCAATATGATTCTTTGTGCTAAATGTTCACGAACTCAAATCAGGCTTGGTGTTGACTGACATTGTGCCGTTTGTGTGCTCTCGTGTCACACATAATCACATGTATTTTCAATGATTTTATCACAAAAATTTTAGCCTACTGTGTTTCCAATAAACTTGCATTTCGTCTCAAAGTATAACCAGGGTTGTGGTGGGCAACTGCCCAGGATATTGGACTGATATGGTCTTTTTTGTGCACCCAAAAGATGAAAGGAATGCTTGTCTTTAAAAGAGTATAAATATCAATTTCTCCAAAAATCTTTCGAAATTACATGTTTTGCATCAAAAATCACAAAGCTTGTAAAATTTGGAAATGGTTATGCTGTTTATTTTTTGTGTAATACTGTTCACCAAAGCAAATTGGTTTTGCTATCTTTGACTGGTCAAAATCTACTCACTATTGAATGAACAGTAAAAATACAGTATTGAAACTAAATATTTTTCTTACGCACACATCTTTTGATTGTTATCAGCAACACCTGCAAATAAACCTTCATTCGCCAACAAACACGCAGCAAATGCGCGTCGCACTGAAACGCTACATATGTGCGGCTTTAGTAGTTCTCGTATTGGTCTGATCATCAGCCATTGTATCTGCAGAAGAATATTAACCAAAGACACCAGTTACCAGCTTATGGCTTTTACCACATCTCTGGTTTTGATGGTGTGATGCTGGATTGTTGCGCCGAGGATGTGGGGCCATCGGTTGCGTTTAGTGTTGTAGGGCCGCATACGTTTATTGATTTGAAGCACTTAAGAAAAATAAGCAGCGTTTTACTCTTCCTGTCGGTCACTTGTAAGGCCTCTTTAGTCGTATTGAAAAGCAAAACAGATCCATATGTTACCAGATCAAGGTTACATGCAGTCAATAGTAGAGATAGACCGATATATCGGCCGATATTTGGGTTTTACTGATGTATCGGTATCGGCCGAAACGGCCTCGGTAGGTGTTGACAAAACGCTGTTATATGCCTCACGCATGCAAACAACTTGCGCAAGAAAGCACAACGAACCAAGTCAAGACAGTTATCTTGCAGTAACACTAGCACGTGCGTTTTCATAAACAAGCAGACAAGATGAACCATGGAGCACGTTTCGGCCGTCACAGCCGAAACTATAGCATCACAATCGATCAGTTTATTAAAATCATAGCAAAATATTGAAATTGCTGCAATTTAAAAAATTTTATCTCATAAATCCTGATTTTTGAAGTTTATGAATAAAACGTAAGGCATACAATACATTATATATTTGACAATGAAGCAAAAAACAAAATTTTAAAATTGCAGAAATATCGGCTATCGGTCCATGAATGGCCGATATATCGATATCGGCCCCAAAAAAGCCATATCCGTCGATATCTAGTCAATAGCTTTGCTAACATATATGTCTCACTGTCAATTGCTTAAAAATATTCTCTACTGTTTTACAGCATCATACGAACATAAATGAATTAGTGGTGCATAAATTTCACTGCAAACAGAATCACGCCTTATGTTAAAAGTTTGTTTCATGAATAACTTTGTAAAACATGGTGGAGCATAGGTTCATGTGCTGAAACTTCCATGTTTATAAATATGCCAATTAATTCAGTTTGGTTCTAAATTGTAAGACTTTTGCAATAAAACACCCGCTATTCATTCACTACGTTTCGTAGTCTAAATAGCCACATACAGCAAACATTTTGCACCAACATTTTCTTCACAAATCACTTTTTTGTAAAAATGTATATACGTTGATATTCCATTGAAATCGGATTTTATGGCTAAACAGCGTTTTTTTTCATTTAATCCACCCAAGTCTCTTTTTTCACGAAAACATTTTTCAGCAACATGAGTGTAACTGTAACATCAGGACTAACCTAATTAAAGGTATTTAAGTTTATCTTCATCCAGGCTGTATTACTGTTTGCGCTGATATCAATCTTCCCAATTATCGAGCACCATAGTTGCTTTCAGGACCGGCCATTTCTTGATCACAAAATCCTGATAAAAGTTCACCTGGGTTTTGTTTTGTGCGGAATGCCTGGACTACACGCTACAGTCGAATCACTGAACTAAATTAACCATTGACGGTGGTTCTAGGTTAGGCCTTTTTCATATGTTTTAGGTTTAACACCGACATGTAGCAAAGTGTCTGACAATTGTCTAATTTAGCAAAACTTATTGCCTTAGTGAGAAAAGTGTAGAGTCGTTCGCACCACTGAAAACTGCTGGTAACGACAAAACTGAGTTCATCGCTGAAAAGCAGTGAAAGCCACCTGTCCAGATTGAAGCAGAAACTTACGTTCTCACGGGACGTCTGCAACAGCGCAGTTTCATGCAGAAACAGCACAACTAGAATAAGGCAAGATACTGTGGCTACATTTACACAAACTCATGCAGATGTGCGCCCTGCAAGAGGCGTAAACAACAGTAGTGCAGATGTGCGCCCTGCAAGAGGCGTAAACAATAGTAGTTGAAAACTCTGCAACAGTGTCAACTTGTCTTTTTACCTTTCCCGCGAACCAAGTTAATGCAGGTGAGTAAAACAAATGCATCATATTTGTATCTTCTGCTGGGCAGCAATGGGGCGAGTGACTTGCACGTGATATGACGATTACTAAAGCAAAGATTTTACAGAAAACTGCTGCAGTCTTTAATTAAAACCAACTGTGTTTATTTCAGTTGGCGTCTGTAGGTTGTGCTGCTTTTACAGAATTTGTTGGAGACCGGCGACTGGAGAAGACATAGCTGTTCCAACAGATGATGGAGTAAAGATCTTCTCAAGAATGACTTGGCAGCTGGCACAATCGCTCACCACAAAGGTGACATCCAAGGTATGCAATGTAATGCCGGACTGTGGTTGTTTTTGTTATGTAGCATAAACTAATGGCATTGTTTGTTATTGTTTATAAATCTTGAACTCGCAAATGTTCATGGTTAAAACGCTTCCCCCTTCGTCCACACTACATTTGTCTTTACATTCTGTGTCTTATAAAATTGAAAGGTGCAGATTTTATGTACTCCACGAACTCTCTGAGCTTCCTTTTTGTGTAAAACAACGGTTAAACATTGGATCATTGACCTACGTCGTCTCGAAGGAGGTTGGGAATACTCTCTTTCCCAACAACCGCCAAACTCTCTTTAATGCCCCACCCTATTTTACGCGCCATTATTTAAACCAGGGGTGAGGAACGTATGTGCCATCACAGACCGCGTGGATTGTAAGATATCACTGGCCCGCCGTGTGGAATTTCGAAAATGTTGAATTTCGTCTTTAATTCTACCTTTGTTTCCTGAGGAAAACAAGGAGAGAAAACTACGAGGAGTGGGAGAGAGTTCTCTTGACTTACTGTCTAAGTAGCTGCTTATAATGGAGTTTCGTTTTGACGCGATGTTGTGTCCACTTCGACAACGAAAATTCTGATGCCGGTCACATTTAGTCCGTCACTCCTAAATTTTTTTACTAAATTTAACAAATTTTTGTCCTGACATATTAATTACGTAGTAAAACGTGCTTTAGAATCTGAATCAATTTTGGTGCTTTTGAATTTTTGTTGTAAGCATACTGCAGCAAAGTACCGGTAGTTTTGGGTGGGATCCCACCCACGCGGAGGGGCTGCTGCACTCGGCTCTCAATATGAATTCATTCAACCACTGAACCATGCATCCTTGTTTTTTCGTTTTCGCATTTTATGTTAACATAGAAGTAAAAAAACTAGATCAAAGAAACGAATACCACAAAACAAGAGAAAAACTGAATCTCTTTAAAATCTCTCATAGAAAATGAAAGAGCCCATGAAAGTGTCCCTTTGCCGAATAAAAAAGAAAGAAAATATTGCATTCATTGTTCCTGGTGGAATTAGTTTTAAGCATACATAAACATCCCAGCCTATGCATTTTATGAAGCCTCGATCCTGTCTTCTCTTCCCGAAAGTATCTCTGACATCTTCCGTGTTTTTCAAGAAACTCAATCCTGTGTCAAGGCTGGCTGCGATGTCGTCTGGTGTTAAAATATGTTTTTTCTTTGAGAAGTCACCAATTAGCATTTTGCGTCTTGCGATATTTTCTTTGCTTACACCGGGAAATTTTGAAACGACCTTTTCATATACTATGAACGAGTTTGTCAGTCCCGTATCAATATAATCCCATAAATCAAGGCCTGCAATAATATTTTTCAGGGACCTTCCCGTCGAAAGCGTACACCGTGGTCTTTTGATCTAAAAAATCAGTTCCTTTCATGTATTTGCTGTGCCTTTGAACCATTGCAGAAGCCCTTACGTCCACCTTTCCTTCACGACCTGATAGTCTCCACTCTTGTGATGCTGTCTTCTTTCCAACATAGATGTCGAATTGAATTTTGCTTTTGCTCCATATAATATTTCATTATGTGATTACCTTTGAATTTTGTCATTCATTTGTCAATTGCTTGTTCAAAAGTTGGACTCATGGGATTTTGGAAGACAGCATTGAAATGGTTGATCAGTGGACGAAGTTTCCAGGCTCTGTTGCGTGCTGGGTCCGTTTTGTCAGGAACTCCATCGTTATTTGCGAAATTCAGTGCTTTTCGTATTGATTAAAATCTCTCTCGGCATTGTTTCAGCAATCGGAGGAACCCGTAAGTCTGGTTCATTGGAAAAACAATCATGAATTTCTGGTAGGACACGGTATGACATCATAATATTCATTTCCAGAAACCCTTTCACTTCTTCATTTTCTATTTTAAACAGTTTCGTTTTTTTTGATGCATGTAGAATGTGGATTGCGGTACCAAGATGTCATTGATCAACTCATGTACCTTGCAAACATCAACAAAAACAGTAGCTGGAGACGGCAGAGACTCGTGGTGAATCATAACTTTCCTCCATTCGCCAACATCTTTATCTGGAGGATTCTCTTCAGTGTGTACAACTTTTGGGAATCTCTTCGTCCAGCGAAAACTCGCACCAATCATTGCCTCAGACGATTCAAGGTTACCAGAGGATTTCTCCGCTGGTACCTGATGATCAACGATTTTAATAACCATTGGACCATCTCCTCTCTCAGGAAAGGCTTCAGCTAACAATACCTCGTCTTTTTCATCGATTTCAAACAAAGCTTCCTCATCACTGTCATCAAAATCTAATAACTGTGATACTTCTTCTGTAGTTACGCACTGAAACTACTACGCATCCCGGCATGATAAATGCGTGGTAGGTATGGCAGTAGGGTGTGTGCGCGCAAGGCATGGCAGTGGTGTGGATGCTCTACTTCCCTCCGCATGTGTGGAATCCCATCCACAACAAGAAGGCTCTCACTCAGAAATGCAACGGTATCCGGAATCCAACACTTCTCCTGAAGTATAAGCCAGTCTACAAGGATCCTTGTCGACCGTAAGGGAAGCAATCAACTTACCTCCAGTAGGTCAACCAAAAATACAATCCAAGCATTCAGAGACTTGTTCCAGTTACACATTGAAGCTCAACACCAAGTCCTTTGTAAGGTTCCAGTCTATCAGGTGTTAGAAAGAAATGACCTACCTCATTCTCTTTCGTCACACCCCCATCTTTTTTGTTAAGTTTGGTGACGGTTATTGGCGGCAGGCTGAAGCCTGAATTGTGTTTCTTGCCGGGGCGGTTGAGGCGAACGTTCTTGCACAAGGAGCGCTACGGCAATTAAATCAGTGGCTGTGGATCGAACACCCAGCCTTCCAGTTGAGAAGCGGACACTTTACCACTGAGCTATTGTCGCCCGCACGTCAATCTTCATAACATGGTGATATGGACAGGATCTCACCCAATTGGAGGAAAGGACGCGGGCCGCCAGTTCCTCGCCCTTGATTTAAACGCTAGGTTTTGGTCACTTAGAAGAGTTTGTTTGCATTAAGTGACCGCAATTCTTTTCTGTACGATTGTCACTGTCACCCGAACAATTGCCACCTGAGGCCATCGCCACCCAGGACAACTGCTACCGAGTACAATCGCCACCCGGGAAACTACCACCTTAGTTATAATGAGTTCATTGTTGTTAAACATTTTGACCGTCACAAGGTTCTGGTGTATAACAAAAGTTGCTTCATCCTCTGACTTCTTTAAAGAACCTTCACTTAAACTTTAATACTTTTGGATGGAGAAAGCCGTGTCGATGTCATTGCATCTTCACAAACATTCTGAAATCAGCGCAAAACTTAATTTTTTATGCGCTTTTTGAATATTTTCACAGCAAACTCTTATGCACATTATAGTATCGTATTCATTCCACGTACTCATAAAACGCGTTTTCCTCGTTTATTTTATGTTCCGTGCATTCTTATACGTAAGATTTTGGTTTGTGAGTTACATGGCAGCAGAAGCCAAGTTGCAACTCACTTTTGCTGCACTTTGTTGAAATAACAATATCATAACATAGAGGATCTCAACCGCTGTGCCGCGAGAACTCCTATGCGTGCTGCAACACGATATACCAAACTGAATTTGATAACTTCTATATGATGTGCAAAACGCGCCATTCTATGTGGCAGTTTTCCGGATGTCCCAAGGCTGTAGCGCTAAAAAAGAAGCGTGGGAACGCACCTAAAAACTAGCCATTTTCAACAGCACTTTAAACTCATTTTTAAATCAGTTTTTAATGAAGTATTCACTTTCATTACACTACAAACGAAAATATAAAAATATGTGGGAATGTTTTCCCACCCCACTACAACCCTGGGGTGGCATTTTTCCTAGGTGGCAGTTGTCCGTATACCATGACTAGGAAGTAGTTGTTAAGTTATGGACAAGGCTTTAACATTTGTGAATGTTCCTATAACTTCCTTTTTTACCGAACCATTCGAACAACCATGCCTTCCTCGCAATACCAGGGACGTCCGTTTGCTTAGTAGCAGTTGCGTGTGATGAGGAGGCTCCAAGGTAATGATAAAGACAACTAAGATTTTAGTTTCAGTTAATAATATTTTAATTCACTTCTGCATAGGAATCGTAGGTCACGTGTAATTGAGAATATTACGGTTTGTGTTACAGCAGTTACCAGAAAAAAGTCCTTGTGAAACACTATTTCTGCAGTCCGAAGTTCCCAGGTTTATTCTGAAAAATAAATGTATAACCGTGAAACTGAATGCGCAATAAAAATGTCAGTTTCGAATGCTTTTTTTTCCGCAACAACACCTGAGCAGATATAGCACTTGAAAATAAGTGAGACAATGTCCGTGCATGATGGAAATCAGCTGTAATGTAATTGAAAGTTTTTTCAAAAGTCAAGTGTTTTCATCTTCGTCGACCTTTTTGTGACAATTAAATGAAAAAGCACTGACGCCACATTCAAGCGATGAAGAAAACTATTTGAGTTGCAGAGGTGGAAGAGAATCCCTGACGTTTGCCGGTTACGTGATAGCGCCAACTAGGAGCAGCAGAGTTGCCCTTGACGTGAAACGTACTGCGTAGACAGCGGTTGTTTCTCGCGGAGAGAAGGGCTGTGCTAGATTGAACTGGGTTGCTTGAAAGTGATTGCTTGAGGATGACCAGCGTAGCAACGTTGGGAGACCCCCGTGTTAAGATGATCCCCCCCGCGCACTGCGCACACAACTCGCAGCGGCGTACGAGCCGGTGCCACGGTACGAGTCTAACAAAAAATTTATATCTTTCGCGTGGTTGACTAAAGTTTTCTTTGTCGGTGGCGCAAAGAGTTTAATCTGCTGATAAAATTTTTGCCGCGTTGTTGCAGGTTTTCCAGTGCTGTTCTTTTTCACCCTGCGGCAGATTTGTGGCTGGCGCTTCCGCAGACGGTTGGTTGGTAATATGGGACACGGAAACCCAGGAATGTTTGAAAACGTACGTTTTGAAGGTTTTGCATGTGACTTGTGACTGCTGTGTGTATCTTTTACAATGGTTTGCGTGCATCTTGAACATTTACTCCTTACAGGTGGTCATGTTTCCACTAGCTTTTGACATTTTTGAAAACGTGACGTAGACTTGATGAACGTCCATGTTTTGCCGCGAGTCTAATGCTTCGTAAAACCGATAATGACTAAAAAATTAACACAACAACTATAAAAGAGCGCCAATGTTTCATGTTTGTGAGTATGCAACGTTTTACCCACAAATGTTGCCAGGTTATTCCGGCTTGGCTTATAAACAGCCAGCTCTGTCGATGGTTGTCAGTCGTTGAATCCTAAGTCTTGTTAAAAACTTGCGTTGTGGAAGGGTTGCGTTATTTGTGAACATTTCAAGTTTTGCAAAATCAGTCGTAATTTTGACAGGACGCAGCATCCTTTGAAGACCTGCATATCCACTGTTGCGTGGAATCCACTGGAGAACAACACTGTTGCGTTTTCTGACGTCCGGGGTCAAATAGGTTTATTGGAAAACGCGGTGCCGTCCGCGCAAGCTGCTGAAAAAAAGGCGAGTGTTTTTGCGCAGTACCTCTAGGCAGGAGCGTAACGAGGGGGGCAAGGGCGGCATAATTCCCCGGGCGCCGAATCACTGCAATGGGCGCCAAAAGACCATCAATGTCACAAGTACTTCAATACAGTACATTGGCTTCCGAAAGACATCAGGTTCGAACACGGGGGCGCCAAACTTGCTTCTTGTCCCGGGCGCCATCCAACCTCGTTACGCCCCTGACTTCAGGCAATCAAATATTTGGAAGTGTTTGCTTCGGGTGAACTGCAGCAGTCGTTAAGAACAGCGGCCGTCGAGACGATTGCGTCGTCGACTCGCACCAAAACACGTTAATATGTGGCCTTTTTGTCTCATCGGCAACTGGCCACTTATCCTTGGAAATGTCGTTCTGGATGCGAACTAATTTAGATATTATTTTATATTGGATATGTCAACATGCCATGCTTTCTAGAAGCACAGCAACAGTAAACACAACGCAAAAAGCAGTTGGAAGCAATCCATCGACAAATGCCGGAAACTAAAATCGTGAATAACTGATCTGCCCTGAGAGCACGCACTGATCCCTACAACGTCGAAAAGAGCATACACTTCTTGCTTAGCAGTTTGGTTTAAGATCGCCGCATAGACAGAGTAGGTTCTTTTTGTAAACCGTTTTCTTTGCGATGAAATTTTAAAATAGCGGTACTTAACAAATGAAAGAATAATTTGTTTCTGCTCATTAGTTGGATGTGATGAAACATTTTGCTAACACAAAATCAGTTGCTTGGTTTCTATCTTCACCTCGCGTCTTAGTAAAACTCCTATGGATACAACCAGGTATGAAATGCATACACACAAGGTAGAAGCCTCCTTTCCTTTTCTGAATGCTCTGCTGGGAGCACATTCGTTAATATTTCTGTCTTCCCCCATTTTTACTTTGCCGTTCAGTCAGCGGCAGGTTACATCTGCACATCTTAAGCATGTGCATCCTACTCATAGTGCCAAAAAGTGAAACAAATGAAGAAAAAAATGTCTACCAGACAATTCTTGAAGAGCCTGTGAACCTCTTTTGGACAGTTTATGGGACCCATTGACCCCTATGCAACTTACATCCCTCTGCATCCGTTCATCGACCCGTGGCTGTTCATATACACCAGTATATCGCCCCTGGTTTGAAACTGGATCCCCGACGTAACGTTTTTGCAATAGTGATATAAAACCGCTTGCCTTGCAGTAGGTTTTTAGAAATGTTCGTGCATAGTCTCCTGACGGCCGCAGCATCTGATAGTGCTTTTGTCCAAAGACATGAAGATTTACTGCAGCAGTGCAGGATGGCTTTACATTCCGCCATTGCGGGGATACGTATAAGACATACTATGCAGATCAGCCAAGGTGGAAAGTTTCTTCAGCTTATTCAGATTTTGTGAACTCGCTCACCCGGCAGTTATAAAACGGTTTTCAGCTGAAGAAGTTGATGACGATGTTGTCAGTTCCACTCCGCATCACAGTAAATAATTCGGGCGGGTCTCTCTGCTGAAACCACTTCGATATATTTGCCTGAAAACAAAACTTGGATTTCGTTCTATGGCTTTTATTTGCAATAAAGCCTTTGTTGTGTCGTCAGCATAACTCAGTTACGGCACGAAATCGAATTGTCGTATTTTTGTTGGATGCTTGTTGCTCACTTTTCGGGAAAATTAAACTTTTTGAAGATGCTATGTCATTCAAAGTAATTGACAATGCCATTCCGATCGAAACCCGCCTGACAAAAAAATAAGCAAAAAAGCGCTGGTGACCTCAAGTTGCGTGGATGCTGCAGCAATTTGTATGCGTTGCGGTTCCGATGACGTGACACAAGGTTTTCTATTGCGCGTTTCGAAATTGGTGCGACCAAATAGAACTGAAGCGCGTTGTAAATTTAAAATAGCTGAAAAGCTTTTTGGGACTTAAAACAATTTAAAGTCTTTGCTGCTACAACTTTTGAATTTGTAAGCGACGAACACTTCTTTTAATACATCAGAACGCAGCTTCGGATGATTTGAACGCTTTGTTTGACGACGAAGATGACGACAACATGATGGTCGACTTAATGGCTGATGTCGAGGACGCAGATGATAAGGTTGTTCATTTTTATTCGCAATCGCGTTTCGAAACTGACTAAGCAAGCGATTTGAAATGGTGCTGCTTGTTCACAGTAGTTGTGTGCCACTGCCGACAGACGACATGGCCTGCGCATGTGCGATACGCTAATTTTTCTGCCTTCCGGTTGTTTTTCACGTTTGGTTTCCAGGAAGCGGATCATCTTCCGGGACTGAAGAAACGCTCGAAATCGACCTTATTCGCTGACAGTGACAACGAAAGTGAAGCCGAGCCCTCAACAAGAGACACACAAGACTTGCGTAAGAACAGCCAAGTTCTTTTCATCGCCTCCTTGCTGCACAGTATTTTCGGGCAGCCTTGACTTTTTCTACCTGTTTCGAGATGTGACGGCGCATCGCGTCACATGCCTACAGCGCGTAGTCAGGAAGTGCTTCAAAAAGGCACAAGCAACAATAGAGTGAACCCGGTCGAGCGGGGAACCTTTATTTATTGGTGCTTGCCCGATTTATTAGTGGACTTGGCGTTCCTTTCGTTGCGTGTTCGAATCTCCCATGAAAAGCCGCAACTTAAAAGTGAATCGAAGTTACTTTTAATTGTTTTGCGAAAACAAGCGCAAGCGCACCCTGTAAACCAAAAGTAACCTCTTCTCATGCGCAGCTCCTATTCCTTCGACGCTCGACGTGTTCGGCGACGATAACCTCGATCTCGACCCGCCGATCATCCCACCCAGCAACGCTGTCAAGCCCGTGCCTGACGACGATGCCCTGTCTGTTGCAACAACATCGGCAGGAGTTGCAGCCAATAAATTCCAGCCGACTTCGATGCAACCTGCCTTTCAACCAAGTGCTACTCCCACTCACTTATCGCACAGATTTATGGTGAGCTAAGATAAAAACTGGCAACAACTAAACCGGCGCTGAGCATAACAGTTGACTTTCCATTTTTCGGTTGCAAGGAACTTCAGGTGCATGGGGCGACTAGTCTGGGGGTGGACTCCCAAATCAGGCGAATCGCAGCAGTGCTTGTTGGTTTTTTGTGCAAGAAAATGCGGTCTTGGGGCAAAGAAAATAATCAGGGTAATGACAGTTTCCTAATTACGCAAGTGAAGTGGAAAAGAACTTAGGTTTGTTTTAAAAAGTGAGGTGTTGACATAATTGACATTTTTCGCCCTTCACCGTTTTATATTTTGACAATTGAAAGGTCTAGGTTTGCTGCAAGCTTTCGAGGAATCATCCGACTGGGCTCCGCTTTCATGACTTTGTGGTGATTCGGACTTCCACAGATATGTGGAATTCACATGTCTAAAGTCGTGATATATTATCCAGATTTTATGTGAAGATGCGTGCAGTCACGTGAAATCGACTTCCTACAAAAAATTTGCTCAATGATTCGACTGCTTCACGTTTGCGGAGACTTGATTTCTTGAATACACTATATTTTGAGGGAAAATTACGGAATCTCCTCAGAATTGAGAATTATCAATTACTTTCCACTACAAGAGAGGGTTGAAACACGCCGCCGTCAGAGACCCGGACAATGACATTTCTTGAGGGCAAATAAAATTCACCCCTATCCTACACCTATGAACACGGGGGCCACCGATTAAACCCTGTCCAGGTAACCTGGGGAATCTGCCTCACCAAGGGTGTTCGTTTTTATATTTTCGTAACGTTAGAAATTTAACTTCGGAGACAAACCGAATTGTGTATGTGTTCTTTCTTCGTCAGATAATCACGGGGTGTTGCAACACCGGCGTGGGTCTTTTAAGACCCCGTAGTTACCTGATGTGTTTCTCGGCCAGGACCGTTTCGACATGTAGTTTCTGGATACGTATCTCCACTAGGGTCTCTGCAGATCCTTGGTTACCTGAACTGTTATTCCAAATTCATATCTTGCAACTATGACTGTTCCAAATTTTGGTGTGGATTGGGCGAAGAGTTACCAACGCTGTTGAAACTCGCAGTTGAAGTTCCTATGCCTTTTCAAAATACTTTCCTGTGTAAGGCAGGGCTCTCCTCAATGGTGACTGCAATACAAAAATAAATCTCGATGGATTCCCAAGGATGACATGAGAGTTTAATTTTCAACCACTGTTCCCAGAATCTCAGATATTGTGCGTAGAAAACATGCACAAAATCTCACTGAGTGACAGAGTGGTTTAAATTGTTTGTCATTTTTCAATAAAAGAAACATTTATACATTGCTGTGTCCTTCTTCCAAACAGTTTGCCCCTTGATTCAGTGATATGCCGGTTCGAATGAAACGAACGAATGAAATGTGTTTAAAATTTCAACAACCTTTAGTGAACCACATCTTAAGAGGACTCATGCTTGCTTCGAAGAGAAGTTTATTAAAGTTTCATCTCAGACTAATAAGTTTCGCACAAGCATTACTCTAAAACTGGTTCCAGTAAGCATAAAAATTATATTTCTGAATGTACATTTACAATAGCTTTCCAGGAGAACCTGTCCTGGACCTTTCCAGAAAAGTCATGCCTTGACACAATAAACATTGTTGGGGGTAAAATAGATTTTTTGATTTTGTAAAAGGGTAAATGAAATAAAAAAGGTTAAGAACCGCTGATCTAAGCTTAGCCCTTTGTTTGAATTACTTCACAAAATGTAGCAACGAAAGGTGTTTTTTAAAATCTCGTTCCCTTTCTTGCTATAGCTGGCCCTGGCTCCAGAGGTATGTTCACAAGATGCGTCAGTGACGTCACTGTTGATTTCAAAAGAATGCGCACCATGCGCGTTTCATCCGAAACATGTTTTTCGTGTGATTTGTCAAAAAAGCACGACCTTGCTGTGACATTCCACTCACGACCGACCTTAAGGCTGGCATCGCTTGTGCGTTTTCTAAAGGTATGGAATTCGATTGGAACGATCCGTTGCTATAACGACGAAACCGAAAACGCGATCGACGTTGAGTTCCACGACGCGCAAACCCATCACCCGCTGCATATTTCAAACAACGATAATTTCTCAATGGCGGACATGTCAGCGAATGCGGTCGTACTCGCTGCTGAAGGAGCGGATGATATCCCCAGGTTGGTGTTGTTCGTTTGACTTTTAATGGTCCTGGTGCTTTTCGTCTTTTTCAATTCTATGCACAGCACTGTCGTCTGGAAAAGGGAACGTATTGCAAGTTACTTATTTTTTTATTTGTGCGACGAGAGTTGTACGTCTGCCAACTTGACGCTCGCCATGTTTCACTGTTCTCTGCTGTCGGTTATATTCACCAGCAATTTCTGATAACCGACGACCGTCCAGCTGCAATGACCTTGTTTGTGTTTTTTTCCATTTGTCATCATTTTTGTAACCTTGAGGCGTCAACCTGAGACATCGGTAGCAGAAATTTGAAATTCCCGCAAACCCGACCTGTTAATTTTTGCGATAACTGAGGGTCGCGCTGCCGATGACTTGATGCGATTTCGTTTACATCACCACTTGCCTGTTCCTCTCTCATTGCCGCACATGTCCGAGCATCTTCTCTTTCCATTCAAACGAAATTTACTTTTCGAGGCAAAACACCGCTGGTGTATCGCATACGTGCGCTTTTTCCTTGTACGCGTTCTGTGTGATTGACTGTTTTTCTTTTGATGTGTTCTTTGTTACGCCCTTCAATCGGACTGAACGACAGTGACGGTTGGGCTGGGGAGTGTGAAATGTCTACATTTTTGTCTGGCAGGTGTTATAAATGCGTTTTTTCTGTTTTTGGTGTTTGGTGCTTTGCCAGATCTTTTTTATCACTCCATCTGCGGTTTCCACGACCGCAAGTAATGGCTGCTATCTTTACCCCCCCATCTCAGTCCAAACAGATGCTGAAATGCGGAAACTTGTCGTATACGTAAGCTCGATAGCCATCGGTATGTGCTTACTCACGACCGTGGTGCACTGTGTAGAACATACAACAGCGCACAATGCAAATAAGTTTGCCCAGTGCTTAAAATGCAGGTGATCCAAAATTTTGATAATGATTAAGCTTACCTGAAGCTTTTGCGAAATTTTTTAATTTGAGGACCGCCTTTTTGCAGCAAACTAAAGTGCGTTCACTTTTCATCTTGGGATAGCAACAAAGAATGGACAGTGGACATGCCTGATGGAGAAGAGATCAAAGCGGTTGCTGTCGGTAAGTTTTGCACAACGCGAAACGAAATCAGCTCGTATGGTTGGTTGCCGGATGCTGGTCAGTGCATTGCTGGGGTGCCGCTTGTGGAGGCAGTTGGGCAATTTACGGTTGCCTTCCCCTTAAGATGTCGGGAGATGCTCAAAATGGGGGCGGACATACGCAGATCAGAAAAATTATATTTTTTCACTACCAGTTCCGGATTTCTATATTTTTACTTCAGGCGGATTCATTGCCAAGGGCAGCAAACCGAGGTCGACACTTAGTGTCGATTAAAGCATTGTCCCACCTTTTTCTGTGTGCGTGTGTTTCTTTGCGTAATGGGTAAGCAGTTCTGCTGAAACCCTTGTTGGAACTTTGCTTGAATTACCTATTTATTTCCCTCGGTTGGCGTTGTGCTGCTGCTGACGCTAATTTGACCACAAAATTAAAATTACGATTGTATTTACATGAAAGCCTGATTCAGCCCGTGACCCCGTACCTCGAAACTATTAGTCAAAAATTGATTTTTTTATTGCACCTACTGTGTTTCGGTGGAAGAATGACGTAAGTTTACAACTTGCATTTTAGGTGAATGCTGGATTGCTGTCTGCACTGACTCACTACTTGTTCGCCTTTTTTCTCTTGGGGGAACGCAACGACAGACTTTCAGCATTCCTGGTCCAGTGGTTGCTATGTCAGCACATACTGATCAACTTATTATAACCTATCACATAACACAAGGCAAGTTGCCCAAAACATTTTCTGTGTTACGGCTGCATATAGCTTGTAAATATAAGACTTAGTTTCCAACCAAAGGTTAGTTTCCAGCGTGAGCTTCTATCAAGGACTGTACTGTGTGAACTGTATGGCACACGAGATGCTGATACATTATTTCATGCCTAATATTTCACCTTTGTCACCTGACAACAAAAACGGGCCCAATAAGAGGCTTGTCATCTGTTTATATTGTTTCAAGCCAGAAAAGATTTTGTGAAACTTAAAAACTACTGAATTTGATTCAGCATGACGTAGTCAACAGTGTAGTAGTGGATCGCTGATTATACTCTATCGAAAGTAGGTGCAACCGCACATATTAGGTGAAGACGGGTTTGGCGTTGTTATCTTTCACGTAGATCTGTGCCAAGCTTCACCAGCACTGTCTTGTTCTTAGTGTTTCCAACTCGGGTTTTCCCGAAACCGAAACCCGTTTTTTGGATATTTTCAACTACCCGAAACCCGGGTATTTTAAAAACCTGGCATTGCTGTTGCATTCAAATATTAGCAATTCTGATAACACTGAAGTTGCAGATTGGGGCGTGTAACGGCCAAATTGGCACGTTTGAACTTTCAACTATTATCATGAGGCACGAGGTGCGGGTTTTGCTTGCTGGCCACCGTACGTTCGTTATTGGTTGCGTTTATATTTACGTTCATTTTGCACATAATAGGAGTCTACGCGAACTTTAGTCTTTTCGCTGACCTCATTAAATAACTACCATGTGGATGTGAGGTAGTCCTTCAAAGCTATGCCGTATAGTTTCGTAGTTACTAGTTAGTTCATTTATAAGCCGTTGTGTGTTAGTTCAGGAATCGGCAACCTACGGCCCGCGGGCCGGATGCGGCCCGCCAAGCAAAATTATCCGCCCCGCAGCCCCTTTGCGAAATTTTATTAACTGCATGGCCCGCCTAGTGTTATTATATTTTATGAATCTGTCCTTGCAACATCTTGTTTTGCATACTTATGAGAAACCGCACTGTGCTGTAAATGTAATCTATGTTGCATTTTGGGTTTTCGTTGTGAAATATGAAAATCAAGAGTTAATCTGATTAAAATTCCAGAAATACCCAAGATTTAACAGCAGCAAAGGAAACGTAATTGTTGGTGGAAAATAAGTACGACTCGCATACCTTGCGGAGTTCGTGTTTGGCCCGCGACTCGGGAAAGGTTGCCGACCCCTGTGTTAGTTGATATACAAGCTGTGATTCTTTGCAAAATCGATTCGTTCCTTTTCAGTGTGCAATAACTTTCTATACAAAATGTTTGGCTTGCCGTTGGAAGCGACTTAAGTAGATTTTTAATCATACACATTCAGTTTAAAGACGTTAGTAATTAAAGAAAATCCGAAGCATAGAGCTACTCCTTTTACAATAAGGCTCAACCAACACCAAAGTGCAATTTGTACTCCGTTATACAAAAGGAGGTGGTTCAAGCAACGAACGTTTGATCAACCATTTGAAATCAAAGCACAGAATCCATGTAATCCATGAGAGTGAAGACCACAAAACTATTCCGGCACAGGAAGAGATCCGATCACAAATTGTGATAAAGGAAATGAGTCTTTTTGAGGCTACAAACAAGAGGTTAAATAACCTTGAAAAGCTGTACCATGCCCACATCAGTGGAACCAGAAAGGGCTTTTTCAGCCACGGGACTGTTTGTGACAAACTCAGAAACAGACTGAATGATGAAAGTGTGCTTTGATTGTCATGCGTCAGTATTGTAAACATCATTGAAAAACTGTGCTTAACTTAATTAATAATTCGCTAATGAATTGCGCAGGGACCAACAGCAGTAATTTCACAATGATATTGAGTTTTTATCGCTCAAAATCGCATTCATTTCAAGACCCGAAAAAAACGGGTTTTCCCTGGTTTCTTTTCTCAGCTACCCGAAACCCGGGTTTTAAAATTTTGCCCCGAATTGGAAACACTGCTTGTTCTCGTGTGAAGTTCGCTTCGAACAAAACGGTTGATTTCAGTTTGAGTCGACCGGGGTGAAAGTGATTGGCAGGAAGTGGGGACGAAAAGTTACTGAGACTCTCGGCGTGGCCTGAAGTTTAATCGCTAGCAGTTTGATTAACTAACTAACTAACTTACTGGGTGGTCGTGCTCGTCTAGGGTTCGGCTCCAACCAGTGCCTCGGCTTCATGTTGCTGGAAGTGGGGGCCGGAAGTGGTTGCAAGCCGAGAAGAGTGGTCGGTGGCCAGCCTATGCCAATCAGCGCCGCTTCGACCCTGACGTGGCTTGGGTTCACAGCGGAGGGCACCCCTGCCACAGCCGACAGTGCAGGAGTGGTTCGACTCATGAACCGCACTTTCTGCGCAACTTGGACCATCGTGCTACAAACCAAGAAGCTCGTGAGTCGTTTTCAAAGGTTTCAAACCAAGGCTCAGTGTTCAGGAAGCGAAATAATGCCGCACTTAACAAAAATATCGTAACAGCTGTTTTTTTCTGATTATTTAAAAGCGAGCAAAAACTGATTCAAATGTCGCTTGGCGTTCCCCTTTGCCGTATAGATCCCTGCGCACTCATTCTTCCGACGACGCTTGTGCTTCTTGCACGTGCATTTTATGCAGACTAAAAGTCGCTACGATCACTACTGGATAGTCGGACTTCACGAGAATCCTCAGCAAGTTCGATGCATCCTCTGCAAGGGTGCAACTTACCCCCAAACCCTGCCACGTCCCACTATCTCCGTGATGCAGTATCAACTACCTATGTGCGATTTGAAGAAGGACAAAGGGAAATTTGAGGTTGTTGACTGGCGCACTGAAGCTGCATTCTTAATTCGCCGGCAAACTGCTTTCTAACTACTATCCAGACTAGTGGTCGGCAAACAGTGGGCCTTTCAGCACTTTTTCCATTGGGCCGCATAATAGACAAGATCTACAATCTTGTGCCGGTTGCGTGGGTTAAAACGTAGGCTACTGTAACAACTATGGAACATTGATTGTTTGACATTAACAAAAGACTGTTTTTGTCATTAAACGGTTTATGACATTCACATAGCATTGCTATGTGACAGGTAACTCAATGCAGCATAAGTTTGAAATTGGGCCTTCAGAAAACGCATACGCCTTTACGACGGAAAGGATAGTTGTGGGCCATCATAACGAAAGTTTGCCGATTACTGATCCAACAGACCAATATTTTTGATCAGCAAAGAGTCGGAGGTTTGTGGGTGGAGTGGGATTCCTAAAAACAATAGGAGTCGGATTTTTTTATCCGACTCCGACAGTCCACTTAAATCATTTTTAATATCGCACTCCTAAGTTACGAATCCTAACTCGCGCCTGTTGAAATGGTACAATTCCTTTTGAAACTTTTATTGAAGCAGATAATTCTCGCTGTGTACCACGACTTGTGTTGATTGCCAGTTGCTACAAAATTGTTGATAGTCAAACTTCATTCACGTTATATTCGGGGTCGGAAATTCTGGAAAGGTCGGAGATTTTTACCTCCGGCTCCGCAACCCTGATAGCTGGTATCTTTTTCACAAATCCAACACCTCGACGCTCTTTGCCCAGCAGTCACCGAAAGCGTGATCTGGATCACGCCGAACTTTGCGTTTTGCCCTCCATGTGTATTCACTTTGCTGGCATTCGATCTTCTATACCCGATGGTGTGCTTAGTGGCCGGTGAAATTTGCGTTTGACTATCGTTTCTCACAAAAATACAATTGTACGCTTAAAATCATCTCAGCATTCCACACAATATTTCGTGCTCTTCTGAAACGGTAATTGAAGACAAAAAAATTTAAAATCAAATTTTAAAAATATAGGTGATTTTTTTTAAACAGAAGTAAACAGCGTTAAATTAACACCCACCGCTTCTATACTAAGCACAAGCTCTAAGTAGGTGCACTTACTAGAGCTGAGAAAATAACAACTTGTCATTAGTTTTGTCTCCACTAAACCCCGCCACCCCATAGGTGGATCAGGGAATACTGGTATCATCAGGAGCAGACCTGTCCAGTCGTAGTGTTAGATCTGTAGTTATTCCTTTTCGCGTTAACAGGAAGAATACTGGAGAACTCGACTCTTCTCTTCACACTCCGATTACCTGACCTCTCGTGGTTATGAAGAAGACACGGCTGCGAAGCAGAAGTCCCAGCTGGAAGTTCAACATGTTTTAATGAGATTGTTCGCGGTGCGTGTAAGGTTTTCTGCATCAAAAACCCATCAGTTGCAAGCAAGAGCGATTGCTTTGTTGCGCTGCAGGGTTTGCGATGTGTTTGTTTGTTTAATAGTATGTTTAACTCGGAGTCAAAGATCGTAGTGCATAGCTTAGTTACTAAGCTAGGGGGTGCCCAAAGTGCGGCCCATGGGAAGAATATCTGCGGCCCCCGTCTGGGCTCATAAACTACTTTAGTTATATTGCTTATGATGAAATTTCTCGTATTTTTGTAGTGCAACTAACCCAAAGGTAGCGGGCTTCCCACCATGTAGCCCTATATACAGGCCTTTTTTTAGCCTACAAGTCAAAATTCGCCGCTTCAAATACTTTAGAGAAAATGCCGAAATATGCAGCCTGTAGTTGATTTTTTATAACGCGTGAATAACGCAAACAAGCCTACGAGCTTGGCTTGTGGTTTGTAATCGTTCAGTTACGTAGCAATCATTTATGATTTCTTAAAGCCGTGTGAATTGCACTTAACGGTATGGCTGGCACGCCATTTTTATTGTTAAATTTACTTGTAGTGCTTTTACGTCATTTCTGCTCCAAACAAAGTCAGATTAACATTAGTGGAACGCAGGCCATGCAGCTTGCAGTTACCGTATTTCCAAATGTTTTGGGGAACCAAATGAGCAAGAAAAGGCGTATTCAAGATGAGCGCCGCACACAAGTGCGTGCGCAAGGGGGGAATTGAAGTTAACCCCCCCCCCTTGAGTTTGATATTTTACGAAAACTTTATTACCTGCGCAAAGGAGATTACTTGTTTTCGCGTACTTTTTGCTTGTTAATTTGTCGACTTAATGCAAATACCACGCAATGAAATTGCATGCAAAATTCAAGGAACATAGTGAATGGGCCAAAAAGTATTAATTTGGTGTTGGTGGGAACTGGATTATTGTCTGCATCCAGAGACCATCTCACCACTTTTTGCAGATCTTTCATCCACTACGCATGTTTAAGATTGTGTTCCGCAATAGATCACTTCATCCAAAAAAATGTCTTTATTTTGTCTGCTAAGGCTGATCAGCGCAAGCGCTGACCGCATTGGCTACATTACCAATTTCTGTAGCATGATAGAACTGTTGCACGAGCTCAAAAACAGCAGTTGTTAACGTAGAAGCATTCAAGCATTTGATAACGTCTCAGTAGGGAAAAAGGAAAACTAGACTCTTTCTGAACTTCATGCATAACGAAAAATCGAAAGTTTTCTTGCGCACTTACGCGCATTCTCAGTTCTTGTGTAGTTTAGCAAGATTCGACCTTGCAAACCGGGGTGTGCGTTAGGCAGTCCAGCCGCACACTTTCTATGTTCCACTGCTCGTATTCGACAAGACATTAGCGCAGGTTGATTTTGCAGTTGTAAATTGCTCTGACGCAGTGATGAATGTTTTACTCCCTGTTTTAATGCGCAATCTGATATTTTTGCAGTTATGAACTGCTGTGTTGTAGCGTTGGGTTTATTTTCCTCCGATATCCTAACCTGGAGCGCTGATAGTTTATATTCAGTGCAGTGAGACATAAATCACGGGGAGTGCATGTAGAATATGCATATTATGTCAACAAACTTCGCCAAAACAGGAACGTTTGACGTAAAATTGTGACGTCACAAACAGCGCACACCAAATACAAATGACCAACATATGCCACTGAATGAACCCCCCCCAAGAAAATTTTCTGCGTACGCCCCTGGGCGCACATGTAAGACATATGAACTAAGAGTTCCGTTGTGTTGACACAACCAAAGAAATTTTTGTGATTGTTTACCATACAACATACAATCTTAAAGCTTAGGCCGCAATTTCCGGACAAAAGTTACTATATACCGTGGCACGCCAAGACTTACGAACAGCGAAATGCGGCCCATGCCTGGGAAACTTTGGCACCCCTGGCTGAGTAGTAGTAGACAAGAAATAGGAATAACATGCACACTAAGCAGCCTTTGTGGAAAAACTATTTACTGATACTCGCCGTCAACTTTATGTAAGTTCGTGTTCGCTGACGACAGCTTGTTGCTTGGGAACTGATCAAACCTTCAAACTAACTTTTCACACACTGTGATCAGGAAATCGATTTGACGTAACACTACGCATCAAAAAAAATTACTGATCGATTAGATTTCGTCGCCTTATTGGAGACTCGTTACTTGAAAACAGATAGGCGTAAATCCGAATCATCGCAAAATCGTGAAAGCAGAGCCAGATCGGCTGATTCCTCGAAAAATTGCAGCAAACCTAGAACGTTTAATTGTCGGTGATCAGGAGAAAAGAGTTTCATCAATGCTCACTTTTGCTGTGATTGCGACATAATTTGATGAAGGCAGGTAGCTGAACACTGCCAATACGTTCGCCAAGAATGAAAATACGTTTTAGTTCACCAGAAGAGATCCTTTTTATATGCCACATATTTTTGTAAGCACAGCAGAGATGGCACGGGCCAGCACTTTTGCAGCCCGGCCCGCCCTGAGGTAACAAGAAACTACCCGGCCCGACTGTTTATGCTAAACCACAAATTATTTTCCGGCCCGTGGCCCGTAATACAACGTAACCTCAAAAGCCAAGTAACAAGGCAGTGGCTACAAAACCATCGACGGATCTTTAAATTTGAAACCTTATTCAACCATCTCCTATAACGTGACAGTAACGCACAAGGAGAATGCAGTAGGCTTTGTAGAAACATAGTAAACACAAAAGGTAAACCTAACCCTAATCTTAGCCCTAACCTAATGCTAAGCTAACCCTAACCTAAAGCTAACGCTAACCTAACACTAAGCTAACGCCAACCTAACCCCAACCTGAAGGTAATGCTAAGCTAACACTAAGGTAACGCTAAGCTAACCTGACACTAACCTAACGCTAACCCCTAAAGGAAAAGTTTTGAAAAAAGTAAAGAAAAACTGGTCCCACAAATTGAAACGTGCAAGCATTCACTTACGAAAACGTAAGGCACCAAGTCAAGAGGTGAACCCTCAACAATTGGCACAGCAGACTTGGAACCTATCCGTTAGGCTACCAGATCAATGCCAGTTGAGTGACCACTTTATTCGAACCCCGTCATGCGAGGCGGTCGAATAAGTTTTGAAATAATAAGATCCATGGGTGGTTCCGTAGCCACTTCCAAGTAACAACACTTAAGTTTTCAGTTCGTGTCCTTTATACACTAAAACCATGTAGTCTTAAGGCAGTGGCTATGGTTGGCCATGGGACCTTCATTTTTGAAAACTTATTCGTCCACCGACTGTAACGTGTCACACGACAAGTGTGCACTAGGCTGCACTACAATTGCAAGTAGTAACATACTAAACCCTCTAAATCTTAAAAACCTAACCTAAACTTAGCCTCTAATAAATTAGGGTTCCCAAACTGGGATACATACACCCTTAGGGTACCTTTCCTATTTGAAGGGGTACATTTAAGGTTAGCAATTGAAGGGGAAAATATGTTTACATATAGGCCATGTCATTTCGAAATATTTATGCATTCATCTGTGAATAGTATTTTCAAAATCATGCTTATTGGCAAATATATATTTGGTATTTTCCTCAACCTTTTTGTCATAAGAAATTTTAGGGGTACATGCTCATCAATCGAAATGCTGAAGGGGTACATACATGGCCAGAGAAAGCCTGTCCTAAACCTGAACCTGGGCAACAGCGACAGACTATAAATGAGAGCGTTTGTTGATTTGATTGATTCTTAACATGGTTCACTGATTTGCATGGAAACAAGTGGAACGGAATACGAGCAGAACGGTGAAAGAGAAAGAACAGCAGCAAACAATTTCATTGTTAGATTTTGAAACTTTCCAAAAAACAAAAATTTCGCCTCATTGGCAAGCAGACCGCAGCGGCCCGGAATGACGTCACCGCTAAGAAAATTGTTAGCGGACTGTTTCAAAACCTTTAGCGGACGCCCCGAAGACTGGACTCCAAGCGGCCCGTGCCATCTCTAAAGCACAGTACGCAAATGGATGTTCTGACCGCTAGATGATGCATGTGAGCCATTCAGAGCCACGGTTCGGCAGTAGTCTCCTAAATTGCCCGCTTGTTTTTCGCATTCGCTGTGTTGCGTGCCAGTGATTTTAAATCGATTGTTTGCTTACGAAATTAGCTATGCTGCAAAACGGACCAAGACTTCCAGGCGTACGATGTATGCTCTCTTATGCCGACTACTGGATCGGTGAACCTGGCAATAAAGTACGCCTCCAGAGTGAGGAAGACCGTGCTCGCACAGCGACTAATCGAGGTGAGCGAGTTCGCTGTAGCTATTTCGGCTGGAGACTGAAGAAATCTTAGCTTCGAGCGTTCCGCGCCCGCTCTCTCCGTTTTGTCAAATAATCGCAAAACCTCAACTGTTGCGAATCAGCTTCCGCGAGTAATTTTGTTTGAACTTCATGCTGGCGATTATGCTGCGCAGAAAACGCACCAGTCAACCCGATTTTGCGTTGACACGGTGCTGGCCAAGCCCTTGACACCTGAGGCAGTCCAGTGTTTCGTTTCTTCAGATAGCGCAAGAAAAAGCCCAGGATGAACAGGATGCTTTACGCCGAGAACAGACACGACCGTTAGAAGAAGCGGAAAGCGAATCCGAAAATGAAAACGAGGATGAGTTCAAAAATGAGCTTCAGTCAGGGTAAGCGCGTCGACGTCCTGACGAAAAAGTTTTTTAGTATATTTGTTGTTCAATAATTTTGATCTCGGTAGTTCCTTGCATGGTTAACATGCGTTCTTTTTTGCTGTTTTTGTTAAAAAAATTTGTGTGTGTGTCTGTAACACTAGAATACGTTTCTCTTCTATTTACAGTAAAATGTCGCAAATGTTTTTTTTTCAGTTAATCAATTCAAGCGTTCGTTGTTATGCAGGATGCTTGATTTTGCTTCCGTAGATACAGTGCTTCGGAAACAGAGTGGTCGAAACGTGGAAAGGGTTCGGTGTCGTCGAGAACTCCCACCACCCGCGTCACCAGTGACGACCAGCATGACTCGGACGTCGACGTGACATCACAAGCAGCAGCCAGCAACGGTGGTAATGGACACTTTTTGTGTATTCATAGTTCGGAAGAGAAGCTTGCATTCAGCTTCGTATCGTGTGCAGTGATGGTGATTTTAGGAATTCCTACAACTCGTGGTTACTTGAAAAACGTCACTTCTACCAGCCACCGAGTTTGGAGCGTTGCTTGCCATTAATTTATTATGGATTTCGGTCTCGGAGCTGATAAATCGTGAACAACATTTAGTTCTAATCAATGTTGTGTTAAAACGATACCTGAAATTACGTTAATATATGCTCAACTCTACCTGAGATTCGACTTGCAAGAAAGAGGTTGTTTTTCCACCGTTCATATCATGCCGATCAGCCGAGAAACATTTTTGTGGTAACTCGCTGCAGCTTTGGATTGTGAGTGCTTTTTTGGAAGCTTTTTGATGGCGTTTTTTGTGCCTATTGCTTGCGGTAAGCGCACGGAAAATTTCTGCGCCATTCCCTTCAGTTCTGATGGGTGTAAAACATGGTTCTACTCCGCAGGCACAGCGTACGACACTGAGGCGGGCTACAAACCGAAGACTGCGCGCTCGCTGTCTTCGCAGCTATCCGTGACGCGAAGAAATCCGTTTAAAGTGAGTTGCGGATCAGTTATTGCGCTTCTCACTGGCGTGTACTTTGAAGTCACGCAAACAAAGTGTGACCGTTTCGCGCCGAGTGAAACTGTCGCCCACTTTCGTGAAAGGTATTTCCAGCTCCTCTTAATCTTAAGTTGCAAATCGTGCGCTCGTCTCACGTCACTTTCAACATACCGATTCGCCCAGTCTTGGCGCTCGTCAAGTTTCCTCTCCGTAAGAACGACTTGCTGCAATAAAGGCTCACGTACGTCAATGAGTCTGCAGGCACTTAGGGTTTTATCACTTTCAAGGCACCTAGGAAATCATAATTTGAATAAACCGTGTTTAAATTACAAAGTAGTGATAACCATGGCACTGTGGAAATTACCCATTCGAGCATCGATAGTTGTTGTCGTTCCAAACGATTGCGGTTCATCTAACGCGCTATGTATTAATCTATTCGTTTTTGTTCATGCTGCAATCAACTCGTAAAAAATTCTACGCTGCGAAATGCTGAATGCATCAAGCTCTGCGGTAAGCACCTCTTGCGGTATCGCCATAGTTATCTATGCTGGCATTCGTTAAAACAGGCGGTTTGGTTTCGTGCTCGTGGGTGGTTTCTTTATCGTTCCAGTTCTGCTGGTTTGGAACAACAAGTGTATGGTTGACTTGCAGTGCCTCTTTTTCCGTCGCTGACACGTTTGTACCTGCGGCGCTAGAGATCCTGAGAGAGATTGATTGTTTCGTATGGCTCAGCTGACAAGTAAACACAGTGCGACAAGCCATCATGCAAAAAAGTAACCAATTTTCGGTGGAAATTAGAATAAATAAAAACACAAAAAGAATTGATCAATGTAAACAAAGTTTGTCACTGTGTCGCATAGGATTGGTGAAAGACCATGGAAGTTACCTGCTAGTCAACCAACCCTGTTCTGTCCTTCGCAGAAATCCAATCCCTCGTCGCAATCTTCTTCACCATCGGATACCACTGCACAGTCCACAGGCAGTGTTCTGGATGGAATAAGGCGGACTGACCATGTTCCGTCGCGTCGCGCACCGGTTAATGCTGATGGCGTTGGTCGCAGTAAAACGAAAATCAAGGATTCCGGAAAACGACAGAAGGTGATGCAGATCGTTCAAAGCTATATTCTACGTTTCGCGTTGTCTTGACACTTTCAACTTCTGTGAAATTTTGCAATCTTTAAAATTTAAGTTTTTTTTTTGTGCGTTGCTTGTGGGAATTCACACACCGCCCTTCACATTCAGGCATCCAATCAGGCGACACTTTTTTCGCCCAAGCTCGTTCTGACTTCCACCCCGAAAGCGAAAAAGCGCTCGTCATCAACAGCTGACCATCGCGAAAACACCGATACGAAGGTTCTCAAAGAAAACAACTCTCTTGTCCCTGACCCAGTTGAAGGTGACGCGGGCAGTGAAGCGGCTCCAAAAAAGGGTGGCGTCGACGAAGCCAGGTAATCATATCAACGCTATTCCTAACGCTGAAAAGCCTTTCTAATTTGCAACAAAGAGGTTGGGTATTGCCGCGTTAGTCTTTAACCCACTTTAACGCAATGAAAAGCTCGCTGAGACCGAACGCCCGGTGCACACAGCAGCAGCACGCAGAGCGAGCGTTCATCGCCAAACAGTGAACGACAGCGATCTCAGCCGCATGTCGTAGCTCGCGCTTCCAATTGCTGCGGATCAGATTTCCAACCTGCAAATTGTTCACAAGCACCTCTTACGAGCTCATGCGAACAATCAGACGCATCATATACAGCCGTTGTCGCGGCGCCGGGCTGAGCCTCCGTGAGTGAATAATGTCGCTTTTTCACCCGAGTCGTTTTTCCCTCTTGAGTTGTGGATAAATGCGTTGCCTCCCGACACTTTAACTGCAGCTCATGTTCGGCTGAAAGGAGAGAACCAACAACAGTCTCATCCCTTCAACAAAGTAAGACGGAAACGCAGAGAAGGGCAGTAACCGAGGATAGACCGATGCACTCGCTGTCTCCCTCGAGGCAGTGCTGCCCAGTAACCGAAGCCAACGAGCAGTCGCGCGAGCTGTCGATCTCTTCGTGTTTGTGCAGCACGTCTGCGCGGCAGGCATAACAAATTTGAAACCAAGAGCTTGCCTCGTCTCCGCCCGCTCGTTTTTGCGATAAAGCTTTGCTCGCCGGATAGACTTATCGTGTTGCTGAAATCAAAACTCGGCAGTTGTCCAGCGCTGGTTTGCCAGCGTTGAACGGGAGTGCAACACCTTAATGCCACCAGCGAGCGAGATTGTTATTTTTTGCTCCTGCTTGTGACGCAACAGCGAAACAAAGTCCTTCATTAGGTTCGTGCGCACTTAGTGAGTAACGCGTTTGAACAAATCTACGCGGAAATCGTAACTTGAAACCGTAAAATTCGTACTTAGGTTATTGCAAATGACGTCAGTTGCCATTTGATATTCACCTTGCCAGGCTACTGCATCGCCCGCTTTTATTTTCTGATCAGCTCGGATTGTGCGCTGATGAAGCGGCGGGTCGTGTGCATCGCTTCGTAAGCCTGGATTGCTCGCACGAACAAGCATACGAACGTGTTTGTTGTTTTTCAGCAAACTGACTGGAGTCCAGTTGTACATCGAGGACCAGTTGCCAACCATTCGACACGAGCATCCTGACCTGGATGGGATCGAGGCGAGAAAGCTCGCCATTATTTCTTTCCGTGCTCTGTCGGCGGAAAAGAGAAAGGTACGCGTCGCTCTCTGGTCGCGATTACGGCATTTGTTGGATTGGAATCTGCCAGTGCGCAATTTAATGTGTCATCTATCCGTTAATGCGATGCAGGTGCCAAGGAAATACCAGTAACCCAGACAAATAATACGCTGATTAGATGTCGCGCAGGTGATATTTATAACTTGTTCGCTCATTTCAAGCTTTCAGAGCGCCCGAGATACTGATTCGGTTGTTTGTCTGTCAACTTGCGGTCAGCTTCGTGCGCATTTCGAATCGCTTCACTTCAAGCACCACAGTCGCCAAGAACGCGCTAAGCCCGACAGCTCTTCATCGCTTAGTGTCAGATATTGCTGGAGTCCATTTGGAGCGTTCACTGTTCTTGGTAATTTTGCGATGATGGTTCTGAGTCCGATAGCTGCAGCTCTGATTTGACACTTGCGTCGTCAGCATTTCTCGACTCCCGCGTGAAACAATCCGTTTAAATTCGAGCAGGAAGGCTTTGTTGATCTGAAATTTTCGGCTTGTGACTTCCATCACGACAGTCTCCATGCTGACTATCATAAATCCGATAAACCATCCGCGATAGTTGCATTTATTTTATTAAAAATACTTTGGCATAACTCTTTCGTGATGTAATCCGATTATGGCACGAAGCGTTCGTCTTGATTCCGCGGCAACGTTTTAATTTATTTCATAAAAATTAAGACCTAAAGTCCTTGTTTTGAAATCCAAGCAGGGTGACGAAGTAATTTGAATTGCTGACTTGACCGAATGCGGCTTCGTCGTCGTCACGTTTATCATCGGGCAAGCACAGCACTTGTTGCTACACTTGCTGAAAACATATCAGTTGACGACCATGTCCACGACTTTCTGTGTAATGTGAGCTCACTGTGTGAAAGGTCCGGTAAACAAGGTGCGCGGCTCTGTGGGTACACTGAATTCTCCCAACGCTGATCCACTAATCTTTGTGGGAAAGTATAAGTTTATCTCAACAACACCGCCTGTAAAGAAGCGCCTTGGAACGTGGTTTTCAACGTTGTCCTTCTTCCCGCGTTCAATAACTTTTCGCATGGCTGGATCTTGTAAGTTTCAGTTTCCTGCCACATCGAGGTTGTTCGACAAGGTAGTCGTGAATCCTGTCAATGCATTGACCATGAATGGTCGTATTTGTCCCTTATATTGTTTTCTGTTTGCATTCACAAACTCAGTGCGTTTAGTTTAAAGGGTAGAGTTGCTGATGGTACTTAATTGGAGAATCTTTTGAATCTTTTGTAAATGAAAAACCAGAGAACTTCAAAATGCTGTCTTGAACAAGCAACGAAAACATTTTTTGAGCTTTAACACGTGTTTATTTCCAAAACTTGCGATCTGTGTCCCAGTAAGCCCGAACATTTCGCATGCAGAAGGATGTTTCTACTGGCGCATGACTCGATATTTTCAACGTCTCGCCGTGTTGCGGCAGCGTTAATGTGTTGACGCTTGCAGAGAAGCAGCAGACCGTTGTGTGTGCGCTGGTGCGACTCGCGTTGAAAAAAGACGTCGCGGGTTTGAAGACCAGAATGCAGCCATGCGTTGAACACATTGTTTGCTGCAACTCTTTCTCGAAGAGCCTCTGCTGCCAGGCCAGGCGAAACGTGCTATTGACTGTCCGGACCGCCATAGCGCTCGGAACGAGCTTCAGCGCGCTCGGTCGCACGTTACGCCTGATCCCCGCCTAACCTCTAGTCGCATTATCCAGTCATCGTGCAGTTGAACAATCTTAGCCTTGCGCTGCCACGATCCAATCCTTTTCATTCCCCGCTTTTTTTCTCTCGCTGCGTAATTGCTGTGACGAACGGCCATGCAAGGGTTCCAAGCGCTTCAGGCTGACTGGCGCTCTTGGGAATCTGAGGACGACGACAGCGTCTTGCTTAAACCCATTATCACGAGATTATCGAAGCGACCAGGCGGTTGTCCGATCTCTGCTGTTGCTCCCACGCAACGTATGTGGCGCGCGGCCGACCACGAAAAGCGTTAGTAATGCGTTTATTTTATCGCTTTTCTCCCACTCGCCGATGGGGGGTGAGTGCAGCGAACCCATTTTGCCGCGCGTCGCATCGCGATAACCGACATTATGTTTGCACTTTGTCGAAAAGCCGTCCCGTTCTCTTCGCGCTAAAGGGCACTTGAGCGATCCATGCGAAAGAGCGCTGCCATTTGACGACGCGGAGCGTTAATCTGAAGCGACGGCCGCCTGATAATTTCTGTCGCTCGTGCGGCGTCACCGCTCGATAGACTGCGCCCCACACATCATCGCTGATGTAATTACACGCAACATCACGACGGCCGTAGTGTTCACATGCTCGTCAGCGGCGTACAACCAGGGCTGAGTTCGTGATGAAATTAGAGGAAGAAGCTTATGTTGGCTAATTACGGCTTAGCGCAGTTAGTGGCCTTTAAACGCTCGGCGACTGACGATGTTGATCATCAGCCACCGATTCCCTCCCACCGCAGTAGATCCAGCACTCGAAGCGTTGCTTCGCTTCAATCCGAACCAAGACAATGCATTGAATGCAGCTTGCTGCAGCTGCTTGCACCAATTCACAAAGAAGTTCTCGAGGGATCTGCGCTTAAACGTCAGGCACGTCGCACAGTACAGCGAATGTCCACATTTAACCTGAAGCATTACTCTTTGTTCATCCTCCACAATTCACCATCTGTATTTCTATCCGGATAACTGATAAGAATTGGCGAGTTTCGTGTCGTGTACGTCTACTCACTATCACGTCTGGCATTCCTTTGACACGTGTGAGATTATTCGCCAGGTTTGAAAGCAACATGTGACTCCGACTGAAAAATTTAGCATCTGATCGAAAAGTCCGGTTGGATGTCACTGTTTCCAGCGCAGCTTTCATCAGGCAGAGTTTCATGGGAAACTTCCGCGCAATGTAATCCGGGCTTCTCGCTGCGCTAATCTTTCCTGAATGGTCATCATCGGCGCATTGCCCAAGCGCACTGTGTTTAAGCCAGTAATCACGCATCGCTGTTCGTGTGGATTGCGACTGTTCTGCGATCCCTCGATCGGCGAGCGAGGTTTTTCGCTCTTTTGCGAAAACAGGGGGCCTTTGCGTCATTGCACCGTGGATCACTTGCGCTGTTGACATTCCGCAAACCTCCCTCTCGCTGTTCGCGGTGCGACCAAGCGCTGCGCGAACTGTGTCTCATCCCGAAGGCAAGTTGCCTGTTTTGAAGTTTCGTGTTCTAGTCGGTGCGAAACGTCAAAACATCGGCGAGTGCGCCGCGCGAGAGTACAAAGCACGTCTGTCACAAGAATGTGCAAACCTTGTTCTCTGTGCGTTGATACAAATAACGACAACCTCCCTCATCGAAACGCGCGGCGCTTCTTGTCTACGCGCGGCTCGGATGCCATTGATGGATTACCAATAAATCTGCAAGCGGCGACGATTGTCATCTCCCTCGTAAAATGTCGATATCTGTGTTCAAATATTTGCTTTCTGATCCTTGCCAGAAATTTCCCACCGCATTCGAATTACATCACTCCAGGTTTGAGCGACCAGTTGCTCCTTGCCAGGTCCGACAAAGTGTTCTTGTAGAATCCTCGGCAGTCACGCGCCAAGCCCATCGTTTCACCATGACTCAAAGTTAAGATGCCTATAACTTCTAAACCATATTCTGGTGCGAGCGTGTTGAGAAACGTGAGTCTGCTGCGAACGGACATGTCGTAACGTTTGTGTTCTCACAATGTTTGTTAATGCTTCGCCGTCATTACAACGTAACCATTGCCTGGGCACATGTGTCAAATTCAAGGCCCGCGGGCCAAATCAGGCCTGCGAATGAATTATTTTTGGCCCGTTGGACGGCATTTAATTAATATTACAACTGGCATGCACATATAATTGCACACACCACCATAACACTACTATCCCCACAATGCACTGCGAGTGCATTTGCGCGCATCGAGTGCCGGTGGGTGCGCTCAGCGCAGCAAGCCCGCGTCTTGACGACTCAGCAGCAATGAGAGCATAACGATTGCGGTCAATTTTCAGCCACCCACTCCCTAGAAAGGACTACACGAAAGGTGGACTTTGAAAACATGATGGAGTCATAAGAATTTAGTAATGCAACAAGAATGCACTTTCAGTTTGTATTGCATGAAGACACGTTTCTGCAATTTCTTTGCTTTCAACTTGGGACATAGTTTAGAAGTTTTTGCTGTTTGCCTGTTGAAACAAAAACGTTTTCACTGGAAATTACTGACGGAGCAAAATAAAATATTGCAACTGATTTTATTTATGTTATACTTAGTTGAAAATTTAATGATTAATGATAGTGCAATAAAGGCTGTATTAGGTCCAGGTTCAATACGTGCAAAAATTTCAAGTTTTGGCTTGAACAAAAATCTTTATTTTGGCCCACTGTTAACTTGATTTTGGCACCCACGGCCTCGGGCAGGGGTCGGCAAACTAGGGCGCGCGTGCCACACTTGGCACGTCAAGCAATTTCCAATGGGACACAGAAGCTCGACGTTTCACATATAAATTTTGTTATGATTCACAAGAAGTGTTGTTGACCTTGACTTGTACAAAAAGACGGATATAGTTAGCACACTGAATGATTTGCAACCTTAAATCGGCACACATTTACCAAAAGGTTGCCGACCACTGGTCTCAGTTTGACCGGGAAAGACCAAGGTTTTGGGGCGGTGTCCCTGCTAGCCACCTGTTTGTTCCGTAATGCGACTTTAAAAAGTAATAGTTGCGCCATAAATCGTGGAAAGCAAAGTAAACGTTTTCGATTCTTCTTCGAGAGATAAAAGCGATGACTTTTTTGCTCTTCAATTTATTTTGAAAATATTTTTGGTACTTCTGGATATCAGATAAATCGACAGACCTTACTGAAAGTTTCACTGAATGATTTGGGCATTTTGAAATATCAAAATGAAGACCACCCTATCGTTACCGAGGCAGTTGCATGTACACGACAGACACCCTACTATCAAATCAAAGTTAAGTCGATTTTTCGAAGCGAGAACAAGTAAAACTTTGTGCTTAGTTATTTCAGTTGATTCCAAATTGTAAGTAATTTTTTCTGGTTTTTAATGTTTTAAACAGAAGATTTCTTCCACCGTCAAAAACATTGTGATCCACGGAGAAAAAAGGCGGAAGACCTGAACGTAAATAGGACATGAAATCTCTGTCTAAAGAATTTATTTCGGCCACATATTGCGTTTCGTGAATTTTTAGCTTTCTCGTGTATGATGCGCCGTGAGGATATTAGAAATCTTGCTCTTTGTGGTTTGTCGTAAGGACTTCACCTGCCCGGCAGTACACAATTACTTTGAATCACTTTTTGTTCTCAGACTCGTTGGTTTCAATCACGGGTATCGTGCGCTTGGGCGTTGCTGGCCCCCTTTTGACCTTCGCAATATCCTGGTCATACGATCGCGGCATCGTCTCGTTGCGATACGAGACAACGCGCACGGCTCAAGATGTTCGGAAAGCGCTCGCGGTTACGCGTTATTATGCGACGGTTCGTTGTTCCGTCACAGGATTACCTGTTCGCGAATCGCTTACCAGCTCAGCTCGGCAACGGCCGAAAACGCATATTTCGCTTGTGTGTTATTTTTTGCCGATCTGCGCCAGATCGTGTAATGACAACGAACCCTTTTGCCCCGCAGACGTGGACTGCACGGGCGGCCGCCGCCCCCGCGCCCGATCCAGACACCGCCTCCGGACAAAAACGCAAACACGAAAGCGAAGAAGACGAGAACTCGGCGCCCGGCGACCAGAGCGCGGCCGCTGCGGAACGTGACCCGGCAGCGAAAATCACGAAGCTCGAATCTCCGGCGCTGGAGCCGACCGCGAGCGCTGGAGGAGGAGCCCGCTCGAAACTCGCCGCCTTCGCGTTTGCGGGCAAGGAATGATGACATCATCGCTGCGTGCTTGGCCTAATTTCCTGCCGCTTTCGAAGCACTTTACGTGCGAAGCAGCTAAATCTGGCACGGTTACTTTACAGAACGATTGCTTCTTTTCTCTAAACGTTTCCTCGCGTTGAAAGGCGGTAATGATCCATCTTTCAACCTTGCGGTGAAAGCGCACTCGATCCCGCCTGAAAAAAGTAATCGAATCAACCGATCGCGTGTTTGCGTGTCTTCAAAACCGATGGAAAAATATTTATTCTCCCTCCCCGCATCACCGAGTGCCGTCAAGTGTAAAACGCCTGCGTCGTAATGAGTTCATTGGCCACGCTCGGGGTCAGCCGCATCCTGGGTTCCTTGCACGCATCTTTAGCCTTCAGGAGCTGCGGCGGACCATGTCCCCCCTTCTCGTCTTAACGGAGCACAAATACTCTACTTTCTGTCTCCGAAAAGATTGGAGTGAATGTTTCCGTTTTCTAAGATTTCCCGTTCCGTGGAGATGCGCTAGATCGGTGGTTCTTAACCGGGAGCACATCTCGCCAGGGGTTCGCGCGCCATTACGTGCTAAGTATCTCACTAATGCGTGATCAGTAAGTTTACCAGGAAATACATATGCATGCAAATTATTTAAAGTCAGGGGGTCTTGAAACAAAGGACATTTACTTAAGGGAGGAGTAGTAGAGAAAAGGTTAAGAACCACTGGAGTAGATGTTTAGTTTACGCCGTTTTGAAAGCGAAAATATATATGCCGCTCACAACTTAAGCTTTCCAAGTGCTGCAAACGTTTTACTGATGATCAAATTTTACGCGGGAAGATTGGGACGATGTTTCACTGACCTTTGCGGCAGAAATCTTTTTAATGCTTTGAAATGACTCTGTCGCTGAAATGCGCTCTACACTCCGTTCTTTAGAACAAACAACTCGATGTTGACTGAAAAGTTCTTCTCAGTAAATTTTACCTGTCTGGTAATCGTTTGTTGTCTGGGCAACAAACGTTCATGGTTTTTATGTTTGGGGTTCGATTCTTCCAACCGACACTTCGCCCGTCGAGCGGCTCGTGTAAATGCGCAAATTGCCTAATGCTCGCATCGCGAACCAAACGAATTTATTTTGAGCTGGACGGCGTTGTCGCCGCGACATAAACCGATTGCGATCTGACGTCCTCGCGCAAACCCATCGTGTAATCTCGCCCATCAAACGCAGTTGCCGCTTGTCACGTGATTTCCGTGATCAAAGGTTTTCATTTCGAAAAGCTCAAGTTCTGCCGCGCGCGCTTTCCTGGCAGCAGGTTCTTTCCTCTCGCTGCCACTGATGTGCGATAATCGTCGCATGTGACTCGTTTGAAAAATAAACACAAATGTCCGGGCAGCGCTTGCTGCATGTTCTGCCTGAAAAGGGAACGAAAGCAGGAAACCGAACCCCGGTCTAATGTTTTGTGGCTCTTGCGCAGGTGTTCCTTTTAACCGCTAAGTTATCGGCTTACCGGCAGGATCATGCCTAAGCCGTTTTTTTCCGAGCGACAGAACTAATCTTCAGTGACTCTGTGCGAAGTTTTCTGACAAACAGATGATGTGTGTTCTTTGCTCACCAAGACTCGTCAACTCCGGTTAGGAGAGGGCCACAAGCAAGCCGACGCATTTCGGGAAAGACATAGCTGCCAGAACTTTGCTGACTCACTTTTCACACCCGCTTTCCACTCCCGAAGTTGCGGGACCAGCAGCCCAAGTAGAACTCAATATCGCACGGTTTTCAGCGATGCCAGATATTCCTGCTGGTTCCACACCAGGACGGGACCAAGCAAGGTCGGTGCTGTAGTCACACCACCTTGGTCAACCTCTGGGCCGCTTTGGCGTGGGTGGAGCCAACAGGACTCGTCTCGAAAACCTTTCTGGCTTGCAGAACGCTCGTAGAAATAGAAAATTGCAAAAGTTTTATGGCAATAGCCCTGTTCCACTGCAGGCAGTAACTGGAAATGTTGCAAGAATATTGTGACTGACAAAAATCACCTGCAGTGCTCCGCGTCTCCCACAAACGAGGCAGAATGCGATCTGCTTTCTGTTCGCATTGAAAATGTAGTGGACCTCTCTTCAACCAAGTTCTCTCATTCGCGTTCCACGGTAAGTTCATTATGTTTCTTAGCAGAACATTATTAAGAAGAACACCAGTATTGACCAAATGACTCACATTACCGGCTCCATGCTTAAATCAAAGGGTAAACTGTACTCGCCGCCGCATAAGAGCGAACGAACGGTATGCATCACGGGTTAAAGGCAAAACGCAATTGTGCCAATGCATTTGTGCAATCTACGTCATGCTGCACGGTTGTGGGGTGCTCGAGCTGCCATTCAGTGTTGACACACTTAAAATTTATTTTACGTATCCTAACCTCTGTGACGTGATGCCGCCCCTGTTAGGGATGCAGTTACGAAGAAAAGCAGTTGACGCAGAACATGACGACATCAGCGTTTTAGCGGTTAACTTCTAGCAGTGAACTTGGACAGCCTGATTTCCCGCAAACTCCGTCGTGCTTTGTACGAGGCATACCGCAAGGTCTGCGTGCAAAACTCATGTGGCTTACGTCGCTGTAATTAGATCCAGGCGCATTGGGCGTTCGTGCTGAACGCTTTGCCCACCCACGGGCATGTTGGTTGACTGATTCGCTTATTTGTTGGCAAAAATATGAGCGTACATTTGCGTCTGCTCTTTACTGCAGTCATTAATCCCCTCAATTACGTGACTGTAATCGCTTGGTATGCAAAGTACCTGATAACTACAGGCTTTATTAAGACCAGTGTTGAGCGGTGTGTAGCAGATTTCAGGTGATTCTCGTGGGAAACCTTCGCAAGATCAGCGCGTCAAAACTAAGACGCGGCGCGTCAGTCTAAATGGGGGTTAATGCGCTTTATGCGATGTATTAGTGGTCTAAAGCGAAAGCGTTGAAAAGTTTTCGCGTCTCACGTAACCTGCCAAACGGAAAAGTGCTGAGTCCTTCAAAAATCGAAGAACTGCGTAATCGAATGAAAACCTGTAAGAACTGTACCTGAACACGTGTTGCAATGACGCGGTGACACTCTTGACAAGGAAGCACTGACATCCTGTACATATAAAATACGCAACTGCTTCGCACTGTGATATCCGTGCTTTTTCTCTGCTCGGGGCGCCACCATCCTTGAATCGTCGCGAAATGACTGGAGAGAAATGCATTGAGTTTGTGATGGGAACATTTCCCGTCGCTTGTTTTCACAACGCACCATCTGAATCAATCTGACCGTGCCGCTGTAGCGTGGTTATCAAGCAATTTTCAAGTGACTTCTGTGCTATAAAGTTTTTCGTTGCCGGAAAAATATGGTAACGTATTGGCTGGAGTACGGGAAAGTTATTGAGTTCATTGCGATAACTATGTTAGGTTTCCGCGACCAAGGCGTCAAATTTCTTGTCGCCAGAAGCTGTTTCACGCGCAACAGCTACATGTACTACCAGCTTGCGAATGTGCCAAGTTGGTTGTGGTCCTGGCCGTTGTTGGGGGTACGCGTTTCGCTACTGAACCAATTTACGGACAACCCATTTTGGAAGGTTAAACTTTGGGTTAGAACAGCTATGTCCAACCGAATTTGCATAATACTGACTGAGCCAAAAATAATGTCACTGTCTTGGCCCGTGCCGCACATTGAAGAACATACTAACGAGGACCGCACATTCAATGACTTAAAATTTAGCAAAAAAGTGAATGTACTGACAGTATTCGAATCCTAACCAGTGTTCCCTCTTAACTAAGGTGTACCAATGCGCAGTACCACCAGACCAGTTGCGCAGTGAAATCTCATTTCTCGCACTTGCAACATTCCAAATTTGAAACTAAAATATCACTAGCGTTTTTGGACAGAAGCAGCACGCTTCTGAGCGTATCCCTTTCCGAAGCTATTTGAATTAATGTGTACTTTGTTCGTATTATGATAAGACTTTATACTTATCTTTAGGGCAACCATACATCCTGTTTTTTCATTAAAAATGAATTGTCCTCTGAGGACTTTCAGAAATGTCAAAGTTCTCTCTTATGCATTTTTTATTTTGCTCAGCGATAGTGTATGGTAAGCTGTTTCTACCCAATTGCAACAACATACGGGATGGTGGCGCAGCCTGGTTTATGGGAGGTCCTGCTAGTCAAAGTAAATCAATGTGCTAGTTGAGTTAATTTTTTTACTGGGAAAGCAGGAATGCTTGCCCATTAATCGTTACGTATACAGTTTTAAATCTTTTTCGGCATTTCAATTACTTTAGCGTGAGAGTGCTGACTCTATTATACTACACTAGCTTTGTTGATGATCTGTGATACGGTGGAACAGTGTAGTTTACATAGTTTAGTTCAGTAGTTTTTGGCAATGGCAGTCAGGGCCGGCCCAAACAGGTTCGGGGCCCCTCTTAGCAGTGGTTTTATGACGTCATCGGGTTCAGTCAACCGTGCTATACGACCATGGCAGAGCGCAGGTATAAAGCACTAGCACATTTGCTAACGTTCGATAATAGAGGAAATTCGCTAGTTCGAGAGCGTTCTTTGTTAACAATGAAATTTATATGGCGTTTCTACCATGGGCGTCCGCAGGAATTTTTCCAGGGGGGGGGGGCAACGTCGACATTTTCCTTATCTTTTTCAGTTTGTTGGCGATGCAACGCAAATGGACGTGAACAAAAATGTCGAATGTTACGGCAACAGTTACATACAGTGTTTGTCCCATAAGAACATTTTACACTGAGAAAATGTTTGTTTTAGTGAGAATGGATATATTAACACTGAGTTAGCCGAGTTCTAAATGAATTACAAACTTTGTGAATAGAATATGCAGAAAATCTTACCAAATACAAGCAAAATACTCATTTAATTCAAATGGCTTCTCCTTGTTTTCGCGTTTTCCCAATGTTTTGGAAGGTTGCAAGTGCGCAAGAATGATATTTCACTGTGCAAATGGTTTTGTGGTCCTGCGCAGTTTCGCACTTTAGAGGCAGGCAGGCGGGTCCAGCTAGTAACGTTAGGGTGGGATACTTCAGTGGTAGTCAGTTTCATAACGGCTTCGCTACTGTAGGAAGAGATGATATATACTTAATTACACTGCTGTGACAAAACAATGGACCACAGAATGGCCTTATATCGCCAACAATAAGACAATTCGAACATGATGAAAGTCTTAATCGGAATTGGTTTTGATATGTTATTTTCCGAATTGTACAAAACCATTGGTGAATACAATTACTTTCTTAGATGTTAGGGTGGGCGATCGCCCCTGTTTAGAGGGAGTATTGGTTCCAAAAATGCGCTTTTTTGGCAGCAGTGCTTCTTTTTCACGCATGGTTCTTTCAGGCACGTAACCAGCTTGGGCCACCAAGGGGTGCGAAGTGTTTTCTGATAGGGGCCAAAATTTTTTGAGCTATGTTCAATAGTTTTAAATTTTGTCCAACACGTTTTTACAGGGGAGACGAAAAATTTTCCAAGGGGTTTCTCCCCCCTGCGCACCTAGTAACGGTCCTGGCTTCTTTACACATAGTACAAACCAGGGGTGGGCAAACTTGTTCAATGGAAGAGTCATTTGCAGAAAACCAAAAGCACCGACGAATCGGAAAACCAGTTTGTAGTGTCAATACAAATACTGTAAAGAATGCAAGTTTTGCATTAAATGGTGTACAGTGATTGTCTATATTAAATTTTTGTTTGATTTTCTAGTCCCCGAAAATCTGGACAGTACGTTGCTAGATGTGCAAATTATTTCTCCCAAGTGTTCATTTTTCAGGCTTGCACAATGGTTTGATTTGACGAACTTCATCACAGAGAAACAAAATTCACAGCAATATGTCGTGCTGTATACAGAAATAAGTTGGACTGGTCTTTTATATTCTGGGTATTTACTTTCTGGCAGGGGCGTAACGAGGGGGACAAAGGAGGCACAATTCACCGGGCGCCGAATCACTGTAGGGGGCGCCGCAAAGTCCCAACAGTATCACAAGTACATTATTCAAGACAGTACATTGGCTTCCGAAAGACCTCAAGTTCAAACATGGGGGCGCCAAACTTGTTTCTTGCCCCGGGCGCCACCTAACCTCGTTGCGCTCCTGCTTTCTGGAACCTGTTGCCAGAAATTAACTGTAGAATGGCATTGATAGAAGTTTTTTTAGAGCCAGACTTTTTTGCATTTCGGCCAGATTAATTTCTGCAGCAGTCAAGTGTGTGACAAACGGTTGGTGAACTGGACAGCCATCATCGACTACATTAACACTGAATGGATTTACAAGAAACGCAAAGCATGGTTTTAACTCTTGGAAACAAGGGCGTACGCAAGGGGTGGGTTGGGGTTAAACCCTTGAGCTTGATGTTGTACAAAAACTTTATTACCTGTGCAAGGGAGATTAAGCGTTTTCGCATACTTTTTGCTTGTTAATTTGTCGACTTATTGCAAATACCACGGAATGAATATGCATGCAAATTTCATGGAACATTGTCAATGGGCCAAAAAGTAATAATTAGGTTCTGGTAGGAATCTGGGTTATCGTCTGCATCCAGAAACCATCTCACCACTTTTCGCAGACCTTTCGTCCATTGCGCGTGTTTAAGATTGTGTTCCGCGATAGTTCACTTTATGGAGCGCCATTAGAAAAAAAAAACTGAACAATCTGATTACAGAGAACATAAAGCATGAACGACTATGTGAAATATAGACACTATCAGTATCATTAACAATTTCGCTATGGGAAAATCAATAAAATGCATTCTTAAGGAGTAAGGTTTGCTGCTTTTGACAAACGACTTCGACACATAGCGAGACTGCACTGTCTAGATATAGCATTCATCACATTATTGACGAGTCTGGAAGCATTAAATACTGCCTCTGTACTGTACTTGTGAGCTGTATAGTAATGTATTCCTTCGTGGTAAAAAGATGGTGTATACGTTTTTGGTAAAAAACATGCGTAGTCCCTAATGTTCATCAGCTGCTATTTAGGACCAGATTTTTTGTACTTATGAAATTCAGTATGCTCCCATAATGGTAGTCACATGGATGCCCACAGACTTACGATTTAACACTTATTCAGGTGCAGGCGCGCAACCAGGGAGGGCATTTGCCCCCCCCAAAATTTTCAAAACATTGCATAGCAATTTTGACATGTGAAGAAACTTTCAAAGAATAAAGATGAAATATATATTCTAATCATTTTTAAGAAATCTTATTGGAATTTTTCTTTGTCTTGCTCGTTAATTATCTCCTTACAAGATTTATCTTGATATAGGTTATCTGATCGAAAATTTCGTAAATGACTGGCAGTCAACCACAAATATACTGGAAGTGTCAACTTGGGAGATGGTTTAAAATGTTCGTATTTTAAGGCATTTTTGTCTATTTGTTCGTGTACTATTTTGTCTTAGACATGTCTCAATTTGCCCTTGAAACTTTGAACTGTACAAATTGTTTTTGCCTTTGAAACTTTGAACTGTGCAAATTGTTGAAACTTTCAAATTGCTAAGAGAAATCTTGACACAACAGTTAGGGCCTCGTCAAACCGCTTGTTCTTCTACGACCTTTTGATTATTATTTTTGTTAGGAGCAAAGCGGATCACCATTATTAATGTAGTACATTTCTTTAAAAGCGTTGTTTAGCTGCATTTTCGCTTCGAAACCTGATAGTTTTTAACTAAGTCTAGGTTGAGGACCGTTTCATGTTTTAGTGTCTTTCTGGGTTGATCCTAGAAACACGGCTTGGGAAAAAGGTTTACCAAAGTGTCATATGAGTGCTAGTCATGTGTTGAACGCACCTACCTACTAGACCACTTTGGCTCCAAATGACGCTTTACAAGATCCTTACTTTTGCAACCAGTGCAAATCCTGAAAGCTCATAGCCCTAAACGTGCTTCTTAAAACTTTCACACAACTCATGGATGCCAGACAAAGCCGTTTTGCCCCAAACACACCTGAACCGTTATGCGCCAAAGGCACAAGACACCTGATCCGTTTTGCCCGAAATGGTAGCATTCATGATCCCCTCACCCTTGACATAGGCTATCTTTCCAGTTTGGGATCTTCATTTGTGATAGAAATTCAAGCACATGTTAGAAGAATAGGGCTAGAACGAATTTGCTAAAACAAGACGAAAATTAGGCAGGTTTGCTATTGTAGTAGCCTATACATCTGTCACACTAAAACAATGGCTACACTAGTAGTAAGGAACCAGGTATTTTTATAAGAGTACTAATTTTTACTCTGTCCTGAATCTTTCGGTCTGCATCTTGATTAAAACTGAAAAGTTCTCATTTTCGGAAATATTGCGAAGAGAACTTTTATCTGTGTGTCAGGCTTATGCAGAATCACATGGAAATATTCTTAACTACAGCAAAACTGTTTGTATGACGTTTAAGGCTAAGAGTGCAGAAAGCACAGTCATCCCATTACCGACACATGGGTGGTAAAAATCTAAAATCTGTTAACCACTACAAATATCTGGGAGCTGTTGCTGTACTGGATACTGAGCTCTCAGATGACAAAGACATTCAGAAACAACTGCTATAAAAATATTGTGCAGCAAACAAGTTGCGAGCCTCTTCTCCAGATGTTGAAATGCAGTTAAAAATGTATTTTTTCGTTCCTTTTGTACGCCCATGTATGCATCACAATTATGGTGGAATTTCAGAAAGTCATGCATGCAAAGATTGCGTGTGGCCTATAATTTTGGATGCAGAGCTCTATACCACCTGTCCTGGAGAGCGAGTGTTAGTTGTCATCACTCATCAAGTTCAATGTAACATTTCTACATTTGAGGCTGTAATAAGAAAAAATATGCACTTGTTTCTCGAAAGATGCAGAAGGTCTACAAACGTAATGGTTGCCTGCTTTGACGCAGTCAGATTGTTTATATTCTTCCTTATTCTTTGAACACTACAACCTCATTTTACTTTGTGACTGAGTGCTCGGACATTGCAATGTTTGTTCGTTTGAGGGTGTGCATGTCACAATGCATTCGTACTTTACCTGGGCTTGACCAGGAATAAGCGTCCCACTCTGCAGTAGTGTTGTACCAAGTGAACAAATAGTGTTAAGTATCCGTCTGTAAACCTGAGGCTCGGTCTCCAACGCCGTTACAAAACGTTCTGTAGCCCGGCGTAAAGCGAAATTTCTGACCTCTGCGAAATTTCTGACCTATTATTTTTGTCAGTTTTTTTGCTTTTCAGAGTAAAGGAATAAAGTTCGGCGATTACTTTTTTGATGTGTGTTGTGTAAATTAAAACTTTTTGGTTAGATGTCAGATACCCACAACAAACTACAGTACGGGAATAAGTAAAACTAGTGAAAAATAATGGACTTCATCTAGACTTCAATTATTTTCTTTTTCTAACTGTAACATAAACCTTAACCCGACACACTTACCTAAACACCAAATCCTAAGCCCTAATCACCAGTTTTCTCAGCGTATTTAATATGTTGAATGTTGCTCTGTTCATGCGCATATGGCGTGAAGTCAGAAATTTCGCTTGACACCGGTGATTCAGCCTCCAATGCTGTTGTAAAACGTTATATTTTGTCTGTTTTATTAACCAGCGTTGTGCAGAATGTGTGTGTTTGTACTATGGACTTCGTGTCAGCGGGCAAAAATACATTATTATATGTGACCGTTTGCGAAAAAGTTGTATCACGGGTGAATAAGCACGTTGACGTCATCGAATGAAAATTCCCCCCCCCGAAATGAAGAGCTGGTTGCGCCCCTGCTCAGGTGTATTTTTAACTTAGGGCCCCGTGCTCTTTGTATGCTACAGGCCCCGCGCCGCCTTAATCCGGCACTGGATAAATGGCACGAGTAAATTAGGATTTTTTTGTGTGTTTTGACTGAAACATCGTCTACACCGGAGGTCTTATTTCAATGCTTAAAAAACGTATCAATATTTTTCATTTGACTTCTTAAGTGTAGATAGTGCAGTCAAGTGACGGTCGTAAATTATCCTCTTTTGTGCTGATGAAAACATCGTAGCCTTGCGTTATTCTAATAATTCGCAAAGTTTGTAATTAATTCAAAACTCGGCTTACTCAGCGTTAAAATATTTATGTTCACTAAAACAAAAATTTGCTCAGTGTAAAATTATCTGAGAGGGAACACTGATCCTAACTGCAATGGTAGCGACTGTTTGGCACCTTTAACCACTCCGAAAGTGTGATTTCATAGGCACATTTAGTGTCAGTGGAACAAGGGTAGAAACCAGAAAGCTAGTAGAACATATGGAAAGCTGCCAGTACGCAATACAGACGTGATAAAGTGGCATTGAAGACCACCTGCATCAAAAATGTCAATTTTAAGATTATCACAATAAGGACAGGTTGTCAACATGTAGGTTGCTTGTACTACAGCGAAAACCGAAACTGGGCCACAGGTTGGACATAGGTGCACTAGCAGCATTCTTTCTTTTCCTATGGGAATGGCAGCACATGTCAAGATCTCTTCGTTTTACTCTTCATGGCCATATAACTACTTTGACAGCTTGTGGATTTAGAAAAGCCTTAAAAATTTTCGGCAAAGGCGGTTACCGATGTTTATTCCAGTACGCGCAGCATCTTGGGAACCGTATTGTCAACTAAGACATTTACAATTTCTTTTCCTTATTTTAATTTCCAAACACTGAACAAGTCTGGATCGAAGGCATCAGTTTTCACCTTATAAAAATTGCATGCTACAAGTTTTTTCCTGTCTGTTAAGCCCAACAATGAACTAAGCTTGCTGAATACTAAGTAGATTTCCAAGTTTATCAAAACTTTGTTTGTGTCTAATGATATAAGACTTCCTTGCACCTAAAATTATCTGCATCACTCACTTTCAAGGCTTGTACAACAATATTTCTGCTACTTTGCGACAAGCCGCATTGGTCTCAAATACAAAAGAAAGCACTTACAGTTACACACGCACGACCTTTAATGCTTACGTTTATTCGTCGCTAGGCGTCATCAACTGTGTACAAAATAAACACAATGTTGTAGCCGTAAACTACCCAATCTGGAAGTGCTCAGCTCCAGCAGTGCCCTGTAGAAAAATTTAAAGTGGTTTATGAATTACTAATTACTTGACTTACTATGAATTTCTTGATGGCAAACATTTTTCACAATGCGGTTGCGGGGAAGTGCTGTGACCGGCAGTGAGCAGCAAAAAGTCCGCTTACGAGATACCATTTGCGGATAAAAAATAATAGAATACAAATTTAAACATGTGACATTGCCCGCTGGAATTTGTATCGATGTATATCTTCTTCAGCAACTTGTTCTCACGATTAATCTTACGGAGTTGTTCAACGCAGAGTTCCGCATCTCTCCTGTGGCGGTTTAGCAACGTCTCTACATGCACGACATTGAAATTTGCTCTACGCCTTTGTCCGTTGTTGCAATTACTATTCCTATATAAGTTTATGAAAATGAATGATCCAGTGCATGATATTAAATGCAAATAAAAGATACAGAATAACAATAAAATAATACAGGTTTGCAAATGTGAAACTTATGCTTAAAAGTTTATTTTTATAAAAACTTGAAGGTCGAGCTGTTTTACTACATCATCTTGAGTGATGCGAGTGATACTTTAATTAAGTTAGTTCACTAAGAGAGAAAAAAGGCTGCTTGTTTTGTTTTTATGAAAAAAGAAAACGTTTAATACTGTTGTTAACATCGGTCTATTGAATAAAGATGCAAAGACAGAAAAATTACTATATTCACGCAGTTCAAATAATTAGGCCACATGAAAATGGCTCCCGGCCAAAGCAATAGACGCCATAAACACACTTCAGACGTTTCGGTAAGAACTTCAAAAGGATTTCAACATCAGAAGAAAGCATGCTGCTTTTCGCGTCGTAGAGCTGCAGCCGCCTCAGCAAGGAACCGGTGACAGGTTAAAATCTGAAAAAAACATTTACGCTTTTGGTCTCTTTTTCTTAAGCCTAAAAATTCCTCCCGCGCATGTGTACGGAAGCAAGTTTTTCAAGAGCGCCTAAGCAAGCCGGTTTAAGCCAGCACGTCGTCGTAATCAGATGGATTCGGTTTCGGACCGCGACCTATTCTCAGCATCTTCAATTTCAACAGACAGTGCGGTCAAGTCTTTGCTTCACTTCGCGAGCTAAACTCGATAAGGTCAGAAATAATGCAGCGCGGGCGTGCCAGCGGCTTTTGTTCGACTAGAACCGACCCTGACGCGAGAGAGTTTAATTGTATTGACCCTGCTATTACTTGGAATCTTTCCCAGCGAGCCTCAGACAAAAGACGTCACATCGGCATAGCCGGATTAAGATCTAGCGCTGTATCAAACCGATTCTTTGTAGAGAAAGAACGCGCTAACGATGAGTTTGCTAATCTTCTGCGAGATCAAAGGCTAATGCCAACAACGTTTCGCAATATGTACTCGATTGAGACGCGATAGGCAGCAGATCACGAAGCTTTGATGTCGAGTGATCTTGGTGGGTAAACACTTCGCTTGAGCTTATCAGTCTCTGTGTTCTTGGAAGCGACATCCATGCATGAAAACCACGTTTAACTGGTTCGTTCGAACAAATCGCGTTCATGTCAGTTGCTACAGCGGTATTATCACCAAGCGGCAAGTCATCATGCTCGGCCAGAACTCGTCACGCTGAGCTGGCCTTTGAACAAAAGTGCGTAAGCCAAGTTTATCGTCACCGCTTGAAAATCGTGAAAGCAGATGGTGCATATCAACGTTTCTCATTTTTGAAGAGAGCAATTGCTGTGTCGTACTTACTGTGCTGCTAACCTTTCAGAAAACCTTGGTTAGCTAGCAAAGTTTCACGGTTTCGCTCTTCCCTTGATTTGTCATCTGATTTTATAAAATGAAAAGAAACGTTTTTGTGTAAATTATTTCTTACCTGTTTAAATAATTTGCAAGTGTTTCTTTCTACAACGGAAATGAAAGCCCTGTTCAACTTCAAGAAGTTAGCACAATGACGCGAAAACGACAATTATCAGGCAACTGTCTTGATTTAGTAGAGCTACCGTTAGGTTTATTGTCAATAAAAGCAAAGTTGGTACTACCTACTATATAATGAAAAACTTGTAGCAGCATCGTGAGGTATGCCGAAAATTTGCCGTCTACTCTCCTTGATCAGCCCTGTTGTTTGCATTCAATTCGTTTGTGCGCTGCTACAAATTTATCGATGTGGAGCCAATCGGATTTCACCAAACCCTCTTAAGACATTTTGACTTACATGAAAAGGTCCGCTGCTACAAAAAGAGGAAACCGTTCCTAGTTTAAAATCTAATTAAGTAATGTTCAGAACAGTTCAATTTATTCCTTAAACTTACGATGAAAAACATAAGAAACAAACAAGAAAGAAATTACAAATCCGAAGCACATCAACACAATAAAAGATAGGTTTCCAGTTAAAAAGAACAAAAAAGGTCAAATCAGCGTCGGCAAAGCAATATTCACAGAGGTAGGTTTTGCACTGCACTAGGAACAGCTGGACACCATAGCTATAAGCATAGCATTTTATAGTCACCAGAACATACACAGACAAGGTTTATGGATGCAGTTAAAAACACTGTTTCGTGCGTATTGCATGCCAATGCCTGTCAATTGTGGTGCAAATACACACAGACTGGTGTTAAACGCCTTCGCGTTGCTTACAACATCACCCATCGAATTTTGTATTACATGCCAAGGAACGCAAGTATTCGCCCATATGAAGTTACATATTTTGTCAGGACATTTGATGCCTAGATTAGAAATAATTTGTATGCTTTTTTTCAACGACGCGCATCTTTATACTTTTTCCCGCACACTTCAATTGTCCGATGCTTTTCACAAATCTCCATTTTTGTCCGGTTATGTAACGCTTCTGCATGACGACGACCGAATGCAGTAGTTGCTGGTGCCGTTTTCAGTGTTCGTTTCTCTTCAGTCTTCAGTATCGACTAGGTATACCGGCTAACTCCTACCGTGTGATATGTTGTGCATAAGCATTTCTGTACCCTTCTCTTTGTTTAACATATATGAGGTGTTGTTTGTTTATTGATGGACTGCAAAGTTTTCACTGCTAACCAAGCTTGATGAAATCAGAAATATAAAAATACGAGCGTTATTGATTCGTATGTTATTGTTTGTCCCACTCCCAGGACACCTGTTATGAGCCTACGGTTTACTGGGCACTTGTCCTTTTGAATGAATAAACAGATAAAAAATAAGATAAATATTCTTTGGATTTTAACAGACGTGTTTTTTTTACAAGTCAGTATTACTTGGAAGTAATTACAGCATATTGTGTATCAAAAACAAAAGAAATCTTTGAGTTAAAAACGTGGATGATAACAAGGCTATAAATAACTCCAGATGTGCATGATCATATTATTAGTCAAACTGCTATGAATAAGTTTAGCAATATATGGACTTGTTTTTAGGTAAGTAAACTGTTAAAGAAAGAATTTCAGAAATGTGCTAATATTCACGTACTAACGGATTGCTCTACTTTAAATCGAAAGTATGAAGTTCTTTTGTAATCAGACCCATTGTTCTCGATATTTTTGGTCTCATAAGCAGTTGATTTTATTCCAGTGCATAGTCTCAGTCTGTGAATAGCGCTCTACAGCAGGCGAACAGCGGTCCGCAACCGGACAATCTGAATGTTGAACCTGGACTGCAGGCCCCACGGAATCAGGATGACGTAAACATTACTGTATTCACCCGCGTATAATACCCAATTTTTTTCGGCAAATATTTGTCCAAAATCGTAGGTGAGTTCTATACCTGGAAATCTAAGTTTTTATAAATAGAAAAACGCGGTTACAAATGTTCTGGTGGAATTAACACTACACACGCTCATTCAAGAAAGAACCATGCTCTTATGCAAGCAAAACAGCACATGCGATCATCTCTCATTTTCGCAACCTTTTTCTTGTGACTGTGAGCAAGATATACTTGCCAGCTGGTGTATGAGCTTGCTTGGAGTATAGAGGAAATGCAAAGGCATTTTATGAAATTTTATTAAAACTTATAAGAATATGGAGATTGCTAGATTTCTTGCTGATGTAATTCATCACCTGAACGTTCTCATTGTCAGCTGCAAGAGGAAAAACGCACAATCCATACCTTGATCACAGAAGTTTGAGCATTCCAGAAAAAGTGGAATTTTTTGAACGTAATATTCGTAGACAACATTTCAACCTTCCAAGACTTTCTGAGCAACGTAAAGACGAAACAGATACTAAATTCATTCAGTTTACTGAGAAAGTAACCAACAACTTTGAGGAACGATTTGGTGACTTTGCACTCGGGAAATATTCGTTGCTGTTCATTTAAAACCCCTTTTTTGTGACAGACATTTACCGACTTCTCAGCTGAAGCAAAATTTACATGGAAATGGTTAGAGGCTACAAAAATCCAGTTGGGACTAACTGACTTCCAGGAGAGTGTAGCACTGAAAGAAGACCTCTGTGATTGTACACCAGAAAGGTTTTGGTCAAAGAAAGGATCTCCTACTAATTTTCCTACCCTTCACAGATCAGTAGTGCAAATTCTAACTATGTTTGGGTCCGCTTGCTGCTGCGAGTATGTTGTTTTTCTAACTATGAACTTCGTAGAGAATAAGGAATGAGTTTCGCTTCTGTATCAACGGTTAACACCTCCACCACTGTCTTTGAATTACTGTTACTTTCTTAGAACCAAGATTTTGGGATTTGACAGGAAATAAGAAACGCAATTTATCCCACTAAACAAGCACGAGAACAATAAACAGCAAATGAATCCTATTTTTCATTTCATATTTTTAAGAGGAAAATCCAAGTCTCATTACATTTTCACTAAAAATAACTCATATAGGTGCAACTGGATACCCGGTACTTCTCTTGATCATTTTATTTTCATGGTCCATGGAAACATAACTTACCGGATCTCAGAAAATACTAATCTTGTCTTACCGGATCTTTGTCAAAATAGTTGAGTAACCTTGCTCTAGTGCTCTAGAGTATTTCGTTGCCGAGCCACCCTGATGTGCAATCAATGTTGCTGTTAAGCTCAGCGCCCCAAAAATTTGCGTCTGCTTTCGGTACCCATTGTTTTTCCAAGGTTAAAATTTTAAGCACAATATTTCTTTCAGCTCTTCACTCAACCACGGTGTGATGAATTTACTGAAAATGTTGAATGATGACAAAAGGTTATACCACTTATGAAATAACGTAGAAAGGGAACCGAAACAGAAATCTCTTTGCCTATACCACATTAGCACAGAAGTAAACGATTTGGGCTTTTGTTTCAAAGCCTTCCCAGTTCCAGCAGTTGATTAATAGGGCCAAGAATGCTTGACTTTGTTTGCACTAATTTGATATTGATCTATTTTGTTATCACGTTTGGTCGCATAAAACTTCCAGACATTCTTGTTTTGAAAAATACGTTTCCGCTTTGAAAGTATATAAAATGCTTTCCAACGATGCAGGCGAAGTTGAAAAACACGTTGACTTCTAGCATCATTTCTCGCAAATCAAATGAACTTTACTTCCATCTTTGCAATGCAAACGCCCACGTTTTACTCTTATTTAATGATTGTAAATATTGCAAGAGGAGGCAGGTTTGGAGTGAAAATCTCCGTCTTGTGGAAGTATGGAAATAACTTGCATTTGGACACGGTGTTGTTATCGAAAGCGTCGACGAAAATTTGCGCACAAGAATTTCAGCCCAACAAAAGCTTTCTCTGAGATGCAGCCTAACTGAAAGGAAGAAAACGAACATCAGTGGCAGAATACTCTATGCGCGGCAGTTTTCTGGGACGTACGTTTGGCACAGAAGATTTCAATTCATCTGTTAAGTTTTTTAGCTGCTCTTAACTATGTCCTGCGAATGGTGCTTCAGATGAATATACATACAAATTTTAAAAAAGGGAAACACTTATTTTGGCAAATTTAAAAAATAGCTTGCGTAACGTCCGTGTTTCTCCCAACACGCAGAACACAGTTGTGGACTGGGTTTCTGCAGTTTTAGGTGCGTTTCATCTTAGCGTAAGTTTAATTTACTAGCTGATAGTTTTTCTACGTATAAGCCTAAAACGTCATTCCATCCTTTGATTACATCATCGTTTCCACATTTGAATGCCTTTCGAGAAGACAAGACGTACACGATTCTTCACCAAACTATACGATATCCCAATAGGCTATCTAAACTATTGCACATTTTTAATTTGTCAGTAGCATGTTTATGCTACAGAGCATGTGAGTATAAGGAATGCAGACCACAATACCATTCGCAAGCGTTGTGGAAGTGTTTTCGTACAGACATGTGTGATGCTGTGACCGCAAAGACGTACATTATGTTACACATTAACGTTTAAAAAATCACGGAATACACGTTAAAACACGGTTGAAATATCACTTCATGCTCTGACCTTCCCGGAAAAATTTCTGCAGACGCCTATGTTTGCAGTTAATATATCATGGCATTTGTTTGCTTTTAGGAACGGAACACTTATTGCACTCTTGTACTGCTTTTCTTCTGTTTAAGTGTATGTAGTACTCTACTCGTTTTCATAATCACGTCCCGTCGTTAGCGACGAGAGATAAGTAAGTTGATTTGTTACGATACAGCATAGCAACGCGGAAGCAAGCACTGCTAGATTGCACTCGCTTACCAGGACGCCAAAAAAAATTAAACTGGTCCATTCGAGGCGCCCCAAAACTTTGTTAAATCAAACACAGTGCCACAATGCACATACACGTGATAAACGTCGCAACGAAAAGATACAATGTACAAAGCACACAATTGACAGAAAACAAGCAGACGAAAGCATTACACTCTTGGAGAAGACAGATACAACCACAATAATGGCATACATTGCTGCTATACACATGGTTAATTAAAAACAAACCTATTCATAATATGAGAAGAGACAATGCCTATACTGTTTGCAGAAGGTGACATGGGGCAAGGCTTTCAGACTCTGTTCTATTTCTGTCCAGAGAACAGCCCCTCTAAAAGAAATATTTTTGCCAGAATTTGTAGAAACCCTTTTTGTATAAAATAATTTGGTTGTCAGTAAATCTGATTGTGTAGGAATGAACACACGAACATTAGAAATATTTTGATAAAAATGTCACTGACTTTGGGCAACGCACCGTGATGTAGTTTGTTCATAAATTTTGTCAATTCAAGTTGAGAGATATCATTTCGCTTCAACACATTAAGATTTTTATATAGGCTCGACGTTCTTCCCTCTGATCAACGTATACGTCTTGACTGAATTTTTAATCCATTCTTTCGGGCATCGTGTTACAGCAGTCCCGTATACACGGGGGCATTCGGGAACAGTGACCAATTTTTTGTGCCCTCCAAATTGTGTTGTGCCCAGAAAATTTTGTTTTAAACATATAATAAAAACAAAAAGATTGCACCATGAAAGTATTTTACCCCGCAAGCCTTAAAACCTGGCTACGGGCCTGTGTTACAGTACATGATTACTTGCAATACCCAACTACTCGTACTACCCTGCTAAAATTCAGTTATGAGTCAGGCCTGTCGTTTCAATTCCCAAACATATTTTTTCAAACTTCTGGGCGATTAATTCCAATATTGTGCATTTCTTTCTGAACATGCATGACCGGCCTCAATTAAAGCGTGTGTACGTGAACCTGACCTATAATGGCTCGATGAATGCAATCCCTAAATTGCCCTCATTGCGATACTCTGATTTCTATACCCCTCACCCTGTTCAAACTGATTAAATGCAACAAGTATTTTCATGTATCACATTTCATTTTTCATAAAAATTGCGTATAAAAATTTTCTACACAAACAGAAGCGATGGATAGAAAGTAAATCAAGGCTTTCCGGTGGTTGAGTTGAGAGCTTCATGTAAATACACTAGAACGAAAGTTGATTCAGTTTAAGATCCAATCAGAACTTTACTATAAATTTTTTAAACCTTTTTTTAACCCGTTCAGTTTCATTGGAGGCTAATTTAACAAGAGCACTTTCGGGACACATCTCCGATTTGAAAGGAGGAGCTGTTTTTTTGGGAATTAGCTCATTATAGTAAATGCTTCACATAGCCATGTAAATCGTGTGCCTCCTGGCAAAATAAGAAACTTAAGCGACTTCAAAAACTTTTGAGATCAATCAGCACATATTCGCTTGATCAGTTAGTTTATCCCTCTATAAATAGTTGACACCATTTTGTACAAATAAACTTTGATAAAGACGACTTTGAACCTGGATAATTTATTCGGTGCACTGTTGAATCATGAGGTCTGTGTCTGAGAACCATCACTGACACAAAGATTTGATAAGGTTGACTGGCTCGTATCAGACGCATGCGTCATCAAGGAGAAAAATTCTCTATCAGGCTGCCCCGTTCACGCATGTCAGGCAAACCTTTTACGGCAAATTGTCTGCGATTCTGTATCTGTTTTTCGACTACTTTGGCGAACAGTAAATTCTCAAACCTGTTTTAATTGAAACTGTATTTTAACGTGAGTCATAAATCTGAAAAATACTTGTAAAACGTATCCCACTCGAGATCGTCAAAAGAGTGGCACCCAGAGTTTTACAGTACACGACAAAAAATCAACATAAAGCAAAATATTGAGCGGGATTACGTATTTTTTCTTTCTTTTACGTACTTGTGAACTAATGCAAAACTTTCTCGTAACAGAAAAGGAATGAGAAAAAATTGAAAACCGCATAGGTATAAGCGCAAAACAGTAACTGTGTAAATGTAATGATTGTGAATGGCAAGACACAACCGACAGGATGGTACCAATTAATGCACACTGCACACAAGTATGAAGAGTTATGCCAAATTTATAGAATGCATGTTATTTGAACTCCTTGTCTCCGCAGGGATATGCAAAATCGTATTTCTCCACTTGGCGCCTGACATTGTTGCGAGTAACGGTAATTCCATAAGAGTTGACTTAAAGGAAACTACGTTTCAGTATAATACATGTACACAACCATGCACTTATTTCTTAGTTCTGACATATAACTACTATTGAATGCAAACACATATCACGCCCTCAGTTGTGAGTTTTAATACTCAGTGTTCCAATGCCAGGAAAAAATATTCGGGTAGTTATGGGAGCTTTGTCAACTATAGAAATCGAATTAAGTTTTGCTGGTCAGTTCAAATTATTTATTCATTTGCGTGACTCACGTTATAACTTCAATGGAAAAATTTGTTAGAAAAGAGCAGAACTTGTAAGTACAATTTAACCATGCATGAAATGCATCAGTTATTTTTAATAAAACCGTAAAAAAGTTCAAATTAAACTGAGATTTTTGAATCTACAGAGCTTTTTCTGAATCATGTAAGTTGTATTGAAGAAAATATATTTCAGGATGTCTGTCGCCTTTACTGTTAAAAAGAAAATAATAAATTGAAGTAATGTACTTATGAAGGCAAGATGATGCTAACATGGTATTCACATGAGACTCTGACAAGATGACATCACAGAAGGTAAAACAAAAAGAAATCCTCAACCAAAAATGTGACAACTATAATGCCGCTCAAAGGCGTTGGTATTTTTGATAAATTTTATGTCACATGCGACAATAGTAAACGGTTCAAAAATGCATATCAGAAAATAATTAGCTTACTGTGTTTCCAAATAAATTTGACCTTACCGTATGTTTGGAAAATGATTTGTGTAAGGGCGCTTAAGTAGGCTATAGCAAAGACAAAACATTTTGTGCAGTTTTAGGAAAAGCTTTCTTGCTTTTCTACCGCCTTCGGCGCCCGCAGTACGAAAACATTTTTCAAGTATCCGTAGGTTGTGCTCGTAACCAAACTGATTTCCAATCATTTGTAATGTTTACGAGGAAGAAATCATTGAAAAGCTATGTCGTGTAAGAGCACCGCGGTGGTTACCAGCCAATGATTTTCGATAAGCAGCACATTACGTCACCGACGAACAATGCTCGTTCTACCTCAGCAGGCTACGGTTGAGCGCGTCCGACCCACCCGCGAATAAAGGCTTGCGCTCAACGTGCTTCAGCATCACACTACCGAGAGATGACAACGGGTTAACACGTCGAAGCGTAAGCGTTTTCTTTTTACCACGGAGCAGGACTCTCGTTGTATATTTTTATATTATATCCGTATATTCAGTGGCTGGTTCACTGGAGATCGGATAATTTTCTGCTGCTACAACTTGTTCGTTTCTTATTGTCGCATTGATTGAGTCGACAGCTTTTCCGTCAACTGAAAGAAGTCAGGTCTTTCTGCCCTGACAGATCTGTGAAACTAAGTACGAACTTTATCAAGCAATCGTTGCCTACTTGGAATAAAGAACAGTTCTAGTCTTCTTTGTCGAAGACGTCACTGTTGCAAGGTCAACTTTCAGGTTTACACAGTTGTAGACCGAATTTCGAAGTCAGAAAAACAGTGTCTTTAGACGTCGCTTCTGAAGTAACAGATTTCCCGTTAAAGTTATTGGAACAACATGTCACTTCAATTCAGCATCGACAACATTTTAGCTGGAAAAATGGAGCACTCAAGAGGATCTGCTGACTCCGCCGTGTCAGCGCAACTTTCAACTGCTAGTAGCATGGCGCCGTACATGAGAGCATCGCTGAGTGCAGCAGCTGCTGCCGCGGTTACTTATCCTAATTCTGGTCTGGCAGCCTGCTATTCCTACCTTTATCCGTACGTCTCGTCAACGCCTGGATTGTACCCGACTTCTGGTGAGTGCATTTCATATGGTTGAAAATTTGTTTTCTGAAACTAGTACTCTCAGTTCAAAAACTGTAAATGAAGGGTGAACACAGAAAACACGAGCGACTTTACCGCGTGCTGTAGCTTTGGCTATATAAATTTAAGTTTTTATGCCGTTCCCATAGCGCGAATTCGAAAGCACAAAGCTTTAGCAAGAGCGATTTCGCATTTAACGATTATTGCCTTTTCTAACAAGTTTTCACCGTTCATTGCTATTTCTAGCTGTCCATACCCATTTACCTATGGGCCTATTCTTGCCTATCATTCCCTATTGTCTTCATAGTAAAAAAATTGATTTCAAAGCGGAGTTTGATAGAAATAACAAAACTGACAAGATATGAAGTGATAGCCGAAATGTTTGAGGTTGGTCAACTGACTGTTTTTAAGTGGAAATTAACAGGAGGTTTCTCCTCTTGACTCTTAAAGTTAATTGTCTAGTTGATTGTTTGCATTAGCGTTGGAGTGGGGGAGACACGGTCATTCAAGTATGAGGTGTTACAGTAATAAGGACAGCTTTTGCACGGTTATCTGTACCATCCTTGCGGTATCCTTTGAAATCGGATGTTGCGAGAGAAAAATAAGCATTATCGCCTATCCTCTCAAGGTTGTACCTACTGATCAAATGGAATTTCTTTTGTTTTGCTCTAACGCGTAGAGAAAAGCGTTGTGCGCTGTACTTTCAGTAATAAGATAATTTTGACGTACCAAGCGCCGACATCAACAGGCTCCCGCATTAAGGATTACGAATGGCGTTTTATTAAAGGTTGGTCTTATTGAGCCTATAGTACCGCACCCACAGCAGGCTTGTTTTCATAACTTTTCGATTTCGTGCGAAGAGCCTTCCTTAATCTTTTCCGGTCGCTCCTACCGAGTTCTCACGACCCGATGTCGCCGCTGTTCGGCCTCTTTGGCAATTTCGTAACTCTCCTACGCACAACCGGTGGGTGATAACTCGCTGTGGTGTTTCTCTGTGCCAGGTCTTGGACGTGCGTGTAAAGCAGAGGAGACACTTTTAAGTGTTCGAAAATCTCGCATTGTTGGTTTAACCGATCAGGCTGTGTTGCCATGGGAGCGCAGCTTTTAGCCTTATTCCTTCCCTCCGTTTCTGACATTTTCCCTCGTGCGTTATCAGTTAATCTCCGCCATTGCCTCGCTAGAAGTAATCGGCCATCTGTTTTGGATTTGTCGTTGACCGAGGTGGCGTTTGTGGCGCAGGATAAAATGAATTTCGTGTTGACGCACGCGATTGCTCACTCGATAGCGAGAAAATTTGCTCAGATAGAGCTCCAATTTTGCGCGAACAGCTTTCAAGCGACGCCTACGAATAGGCAGCAGTTTTCAGTTAACTTGTTTGTCGGATCGCAAACTACAACATGCTTTTTCGTCGCATGTCCGTTGAGTGGTATAGGCGCCCATCGATTTTTTGGAATGTTAATCGCGTTCCGTTTGACATCTCTGCGGCACAGGTAAATAAGCTTGACTTTTCTCGTCCACATTGCCTGTATTTCACAGCAGGCTACTGAATCAACGATGACGAAGATGTCTTAATGTCACCCGTCAACGTAGAATTTTGATTGCAGTCGCTCACAGATAAAATGATGTTGGTGTTTTTTGTGCAAATGTCGCGTGTTCAACAAGCTAGTTCTTCCTTGGGTTTAAAATTGTTCCATCTGAATGGAGCCTGACTTGATCATCCTCACATTCAACAGTTTTTTTTATTAAAAAGCTGGTACTTATGGATGAAGCTGAATTTAAGTAACCTTAACAAACTACAAGACCGCGCTAATCGCCGTAATCGGATTCTAGACAAGACTGAGACCAGTTAAGATGTCAAACAGCTTTCAAAAGTATGATTCATCGGTTATGGTGCGTGGTTAGTGTGGTGGTTATAAAGCGATCGGGCGCTTCCCGTTTGTTTCATCGTCCTCGTCGGTTTCCTGAGGATTAAGGGTGAATTCTGCTTTGTGTACATATCCTCCACTCAGCCGGTTGCGCCATGAGCTTTGATTCCGTTATCACATGACACCAACTGCGGACGTACCTCCGATCGAAAAGCACTTTAAATTCCCTCTAGATTATCGTTAAAGAGTTCATGCGCAGGTTGCCTGTGGGACAAAACATCTACGGTGGTTGCGGCCCTTCGACTACATGATGTGCGTATCCGCGCAATCATGTTCGACTGTTCCCGAGAGAAATGAAGACTGGATTAGATGCCGTGCTCTGCTTAGCGAGTTCTTTTCATTTTCGAGAGTGATGCAACAGATTTCCGTCCTTTACAACTCGCAGGTCCCCGTAGATGGGATGTACGCAACGCGCTTTTTCGGGCCAAACAGCTCAAGATTTTAAGCGTTCGCAGACGACTTGAGAAGTGTGAAAGCGTCTTTCAGCAGCAAACGGTTGCGTGCCGATTGCCGTGGTAAGCAGGTCGCTTTTTCAGACAGTCTGGCGTCACTGAAGGAATAAGCTTGCTTGATTCCGATACGATTACCACTAGTCGCTTTCAGCGGTTGCTCTGGCCATGTTAAGCCCGGTAATGCATTGCAGAATCGCATGTTCTTTCAGCTGATGCTTACCGTTCATGCGAGTAGGGCTGTCGATAAGGCAATCAGTGGTTCATGAGTTATTTTTGGAAATCCGTTTGCACAAACAGAGCTTTTGCCAGTGCTTTCATGTCGGTGGCCATCGCTGATGCTTTGTCGTCGATAAACACGCGTGACGTGCATTCGTGAAAAACGATTAGTTTTTGTGCGATCACCGTCATGCTTGGGATTACACACGACGCTTTGAAGCTGCGCCGCATATCTGCAAATTACTGCGCAAAGCTTTTGGAAACACGATCCTACTGGCAGCGATTTCTGATAAAATACGTTTCTGTTGCATTGATCTAGTTTGTTTATCAAAAACCTAAGTCTGTTATCTGCCCAAATCAGTGACGTCATTCAGTCAGCATGTTCGAGAGGGCGTCAGGCTATGCCGTAGGGCAAGGAGTACTTGGTCTTGCGAAAAGTCAAATAACTGTTCTGTGTGAAAAAGTAGTGTTGTTTGCACTGGTATTTGTGCTACCTTTACTTAACGGCACTGCCTTCATCCTGATGTCATGACACATGTTTTTGTAAGCAGTGGTTTGTTTGTTTAAATATTCGAGTTTGGCCACCTTGCTATTCTCCTTCGGAAACAGGTCGAAGCGCGGGCGTGTTCTTTCAATTTGCTTGTAGAAAAAGGTTGCGGAAACGCTGAGCTTTCCTGCAAGTTTCAACGGCGGGTGCGACACCATCGCCGAGCGGTAGCAGTCTTGTTCATTACTGAATTTGGAACCAATCTCTCAATTTCGTGCGGTAAACATCCGGCATTGCCAACAGTGACGTCGCTGCCACGCTTGCAGGAATGCCTTGATTTCAAGATTTAGCCAAGATGGCGCGAGCGCATCGCTTTCAAATGCACCTGCGTGAAAGGCAATCGCGGATTGGTTTCCCCAACGATTAATTACTAGCGCTGCTCCGGTGTGGGGTTGTGAAAAGAAAATCACCGCCGCTAATCAATTTAATCACGTCAGTCTTTTCTGGTACGATTAGCTGTTTTGTGAACACTCTGCACTTTGTCACATTACCTTCGATGCGCCACTGCGCAGTTGCGTGGCCTGTCCTTCGAACGGCAACAAATCACTTAACTAGTTATTCAAAATTTTCCGCCTGGTTGCTTGGCTAAGATGCCTCTGTTAAAACCTCTTAATAGGCGCTTGGCAGTTCCGTCAGTCGTGCCAGTCCAGCTTCCGCTTAAACAACTGTAGTGTAAACTTCCTCTGCGCAAGTCATTGTCATGAATCGATGCATCGACAGTGATTGTTGTTCGAAGTTATGAGCGAAATTTGAAGAGATAGCTAATACTTGATGGTTTTCTAGAGAGGACTGTCGTTTTTCGGCATTTAGGATTGGCTTGAAAAAACTCTTTGCCACCAGTTGTTTTCACGACTTTTCCAATCTGCTGCTGGTTATTACGTGCCGACAAACTGTTGTGTTATGTCCACGTTCGATAATTGCTGCTTGGGTAAACCTTGCCTATCTTTTGCTTGAACAATGTTTAATGGATCCCGTAGTGTTCTTATCGCCAGTGTTTGCCAAGCGCCAGTCAATCCCACTTCGGCGGCGACGCAAGTTGATAGACATTTTAAACAAAAACTTTGAATGACAACTAAGGCCATAAATTCGTTTTCCCGGCTATCGCGTTTTTGCCTTAGGTGGTAGCTCAATTATTATCATAAGCCTATTGCAGAAGACAACAGTGGTTTCGTGTTCGTTGTTTCAGCGCTGGTCAAGATAAAGCGAGTGGTTTCAACGATGCAAATGCCATACTTTTAAGAAGAAAATTTGAAAAGCCATTACTAAGATAAGGTTGAAGTATGCAGCAAACGACACCACCATTCGGTCCTTAGGAGATAAAGGGCAGTCGAGAAAAATTTTAAAACTGGTGTGCTAGTTAGAAAAGTAATCCCAATGGGTTCTTTGCGGCTGAATCAACAAAGTCATAAATCTGCTCATGTACGATCAGGCCGAATTTTTTATTTTTGTATTCCTCTGTAAACGCAGCATTAATCGTTTTACTTAGTTTCCTCAGCACTGTTGCACTTGAAGAGCGAGACTGGTTGAAGCAACTCTCAATTTACAAACAAAATTAGAAGCTTCGCTTTTATTTGCAGCTTGTCCACCGTCTCTTTTGTCTCCATACGCATTCGCTGCTGCGGCGGCGGCTGCCGCTGCTACGAGCGGATCTTCTTCTGGAATGATCCATCCAGGCATGCTGGGATCTGCTGGAACGGCGCCACCTCCAGGGTTCTTTTATCGCCTTCCAGCAAAGCGCAAACGTCGCCATCGTACGATTTTCACTGAAGACCAGCTCGAAGCGCTGGAAGGAATGTTCCAGAAAACCCACTACCCAGATGTTGTAATGCGTGAGCAGCTAGCAGAAAAAGTGGAGCTCAAGGAAGAACGAGTGGAGGTATTGGCAAACGCAGATCGCTTGTGACTTTCCGTGTTTCATTGTTTCCTTTACCAAAAGTGGTTACAGCGTCGTTGACATTCCTCGAAAGATTTATGCCTAAAAAAATGCTTGCGTGCACAAAAATATTTTTGCGATATTCCTATTTCATGAAATCGTTTCAGGTGAATTGTACTGAAAGTTATTGTAACATCTACGCTAGTTGACTTAAAACAAAATATGTGGTTTAAATACAGGTCTGGTTCAAAAATCGTCGAGCAAAATGGCGTAAGCAAAAGCGCGAACGGGAACTCTTGAAAGTAGAAACTGACAGCCGAGGATCTGCTGCCTCCGACCATCCTCCTTCGAGTCCCGAGAGGTATGTTGGAAAACTTATATTCGATGCGTTTTTGTTTGCAGTTGTTTTTTTTTCAGTTAGTCTTCCTACGCAAGTCATGCATTTCGTTTTAGCTCAGATATAAAAGATGTTGTGTAACAGTGGAAACGTGAAGGTCGTCGATTTTTTTTCACAAAATGCTGCATAGGATAATTGTCCAAAGGTTTAATTGGGCATATGCTTTTGTTGCACGCAAATACAAAGGACTATGTTGCGTTTTTGCAGAGATCAGAGTTTGAGCCCGTCTCCGAGATACAACGCTCTAAGTGGCGGAAGCAGTTGCGACGAGCTGGAATACGGCGTGGCTGGTGCCATGCCACGCATGCTGGTGCCCGTGCAAGAGCTCGGCGTATCTGTTGAGTAAGCTGAAAGAGAGTTAAGTCTACGTGCTCCCCCTTCATGCTTCCCCCAAGATTTTCAACTTTCGTCCTTGTTCCAATCTTTATCCCCTCGTCAAATGTGCCTTAACATAAACGACGACATTGCATACTGCCACCTTATAAGTGCGTGTTTCCCAACATGTTTCCCTCCTCGGCGGCATTGATTGCCTCGCCTTTTGTATGCTTTTTATATGAAAATACTAGAGGTGGCCCTCTGGTAGGGTCCTTTTTTATTAAGTGTTTTTCTGTCTGTTATTGTTTTTCTCGTTCGCGACACTCGCAGTGACCGCGCACCTTGTATTTTGCAGTTACAGAATTCTGTCGCGATTAAAACAACCAGCGCATTAAATGGTTTGCAGCGATTTTCTTAAACCGGCCGAACGTGCACGTGCAACGTCTGCCATAATCAGCAAACATAAGGCGATTGCGTGCTAAGCCCGAGGCTTGAGCAGATAATTTTGCGCTCGTTCTGATCGCAAGCACTTCGTTGAAGGCCGGTGAGGCGCCGTCAACATGGACCTGAAAAGTCACGGGATGATCGCCCATGTTGTAAAGTACTCCCTGCTGCCGCGTAGATTTACAAAATGTCCTCGGGCCTGCCAGAAGTGGCTGGTGCTGCTGCCAAGGGCGAATTTCATGGTCAGCAAGTTATGTTGGATCTCTGGCGCGCGGTCTGACCCTAAACTTAAAACCGTTTTTTTCTAAATACCATGACGAGGCTGTGCGTTCGCAGTTGGGCAATTCCAAGAGGCAGTTTTCTGTCACGGAACATCATGCTTCAGCGCGTAAATCTAATTCTTTCGCAAATGTGTTAGCTGGATTGAAGCCCAGTTCATGTTGGTTCGCTGCGCTCGGTTCCACACGGTCGTAAGAAAGCGACTGAAACATGTGTTGAACGAGAACTTGCGTCGCACGCGAGAGCTGAGTCACGCGCGAACAAGGCTAATTTTTCTCACTGTTCACCCTGTAGGCAAAACCGAGACCGTTTTAGTGATTCAGTAAGTTTGTGAAAACATGCAATTAGACCTGGCATTGTCTTCGGGAATTGCTCAGCGTGACTTCACCACATCTCGCTTCGCAAACCAAGCGATTGTCGCTACTCAGTTTCACTATTAAGAGAAAAATTTTGTTTCAAACCAGTCTGCGAAACTTCACGACACTTCGGTCTCCACGAACGTGTGCTTTTGTTGGTAGCTACGCGAGCGAGGTTGCGTGCTAAGCGATGGCAAAGAGTTGTGAACAAACAAAGCAGCAAGTGTTCTGAAAACGTGCGTCATCAAACGCTGGGCAAACGATCCTTGATGACTAGGTTGTTTCAACCACCCTCGCAGCAAAACTACGATCTGCTTTTAATGTGCGCTGCGCTTCTTAAAAGCTCTTTGAAGAGGTGTGGGCGCATCATGAACAACACCCCGGCTTATGATTTTAGGATTGCGCAACCGCCGCGATACTTGAAATTGTACTGTAGAATTGGTAAGATCGTGGCGACTGATAACTGAGTCACCTGTTGGATTCAAAGCCCGCTTTGTTCTTTTTAGCTTAATCCTTCAAACGCGGAGCGCTTACGATCGTGATCTGGCAAAATCATCGAATTTGTATCTGGCAATTGCCGGATTAGTTGCTCTGCACCGGGCACGGGTAGGTACGTAATGAAATTCTTAATGAGTGGCGAATGGCAATTAAAGTCTTTCTCAAGATATATAAACACAGCTCAAGTGCCTTCCGATCCGCAGTAGAGCTTGGCACGGATTTGCCACCGCGCGTGCGCAGAACAAGTAATGGTACACCGGATAGGAGTCTGCATTCCTCCGCGGAAATATGCTTAAAAGGCAATGGTTCGTTTGCGAGGTCACCTCGCGCGGAATGCAAAACGAGCCGTATGTTCGATCGCAAGATTTTGCAGGAGTCGTCGTTTTCTGTTTGCTTCCGGACGACGCAATCGCGGCACAGTTCCAGCGCAATGGGAGTTATTTTGATTTGGGCCCACCAGTTGGAAGAACTGTTTTCCAATTAACGCCAACCAAATTTACGCGAAGAACTGCGCGTGACCTTGCTGTTTGACCTACCCATCGATCTTGCTGAACTTGCTACCATCTTGATTCTAGAAGGGCAGCAAAGTTTTTTGAACCGGCCGTTTGGTTTTAACTGGGTAAAGTTGTACATTAATTCGAGCACTCTAGAGGGAAAAAGTCTTGTTGGTCATGTGTACAGCGCGTCACACTCGGAAAGATAGTGATCGCGGCGGGCTCAATTCGAGACGATGCGGAAACCCAGCGGTGCAGACGTCTGCACGGTGCAGCTCATTCGTCACGCAGTCCTATTCTGTATGTGATTGCATGTTCGCTCTTGCAAGTGGCCAGGTTTTGCGACGATTGCGTTGTTTATGCGGCCTTTAACTTGGCGAATTCGGTGTTTAGCCCCAACTTGGCGTCGAAGCAGTCCTGCCTTCCCAAACTATGTTCGCCGGAACGTCTCGAACAGTGTCGGTCACTGCGGTGTCGTTGTGTACATTCTGTGAAGCCTGTGCTTCACACATTGTTAATATAAACTTGCAGCGAGTCTGCGGATGATTTTGTGCTTTGCGCTGGCGCTTTTTGTGTCTGTAACTCCCAATGCTGGTCGATTTGGGGCCAATCGCCTCAAAGCTGTTGTATGTGAAGTGCGTCGCAGTCGTAATGCCTGCTGTGGAATACGCTCAGTTGCCGGAAGTGGTGGCACCAGTTGACTTTCAATGTCTTGCTTGCTGGCTAAGCGTAATGTTAGCGCGTGTACAGCAGTACGTATCGGATTACCAATCAACTTCTGATTGCTTTAAAACTACAGTACACTCTCAGTCACGTTTGACTTTATGCAGCGTTGCGCCATGTTTTGCCCGTTGATTGTGACTGGACGTCAACTTACGTTGCTGCTGTCAGTCGTACTGTGCATCTGCTGATCAGCAGGCAGTCGTACCGACGTGCTGAGTTATTTGCAGTTAAACTGATAAAATAAATTAGTTTAATCCGTTTTAAAACTAACTCCTGACAACATAGCACCACCAAGCTCACCAGAAATTCAGCCTGAATTCGTGGCAGAGAATGGCTCTTACTGCAGTAATGTGTAATGTTTGCTGATATATCACGTTTTCGATTGTACCAGCCTCATTCCATCAGTGTGAACCCCGCCGTCCAATTATTGCGATAAATACTGTGCTCGATCTTTTCAATCTGCGCACAAGTTAGTCAGCTGAGCTGACAAAGTTTACGTAACAATCTTACTGGTTAAGATCGTTTATTTGTTCTTCAAAACACCTCTTGCTGTCAGATCGTCTGAACGGCAGCGGGAGTGCTGAGACAGTTTTCGTGTTAATTTTCGACGCCTTATCAGCCATTTTACAACCGAAACGTCTGTTTTGAAATACGAATGTGCAGTCAATCATTGTTCGCAATTGAGTACGCAGCTTGTGACGACTTAATTCACTGCCGTGTCTTTGGGATGAAGTTTGTGTTGCGGTGAATGATCGACGGTGTGTCCAAACCGCTGAATACAAGAAATGTCAAAATACCGTTGTTTTTTTGTGATGAACCAGCTTGGAAGATGATTTTGACTGTGAAGGACCGGATGCCCACGGTGGTGGGGTAATGTTTTTACTGATGGCACTAAACACGGTAATGACCGTTGTAGAGCGTAGCTGGTGCTCCAACTTTGCAGCCGTCAACTTGTGAACGATGTGCCTTTGATAGAATCTGCAATCACAACCAACCCCATGTTGGAAACGTATCAGAAAACCATCAAATGCTTCTTGAAAATGCGAGACTTTCAAACTAAGTAACAGAACAAGCTATCAGCAGCTTTTAGTTTTAAGAGTAAAATGTAAGAAACTTCACTGCAGGTATCCGTCAGCGCCACGTATGCATCGTACAACGACTTACAATTTTTTACGTTGCGAGAACACAATCTTCCTGGCAACTTTTTATGCCAGGATGTAATATCAGTGACTTGCTTGAATGTGTCAGGAAGTGTTGGAAACTTTCTCGTGGATTTTCATCTGATTGGGCAAGATGATGAAACGTAGCTCGAAATTCACAATTATTTAGACTAGGGGTCACTAAACGATGGTCTGCGTGTTGCATTTGGCCGGTGAAGTTGGTTTGTCCAGCCCTTCGCCGCTTTTTATTGATAAAGTGGTTTGGGAAAGTCCGTTTCAAAGAGTAGTGTTCTGTTGGTTTCGTTTACGATTTCTCAGCTGGTTTTAGACGTCATGAGCCAAAGTGCTTAATGAAGTTGGTAAAGATTGGCCTGATAGTTTCTTAATATCTTGGAAACAGTTCAACCCAAGTCCATACTGCTTTCACCGCTTTCAAGTTCATTTTTGAACTTCTTCCGCAAGTTGTGTTCATGCGTTTGTGTGGATCATATTTAGAGGAGAATCATACTAAAAGGTGCAGCACATCCAAGTGATAGAAATACAGCCAAGCACAAAGTGTAACAACTGATTATGGCACTCTGAATGATAAAAGTTTATATCGCAAAAAGATTGCATCTGGTAATCTATTTCTGAATGAAGCACAGCACTTTTGATGAGGATTGGCATGTTTGCCAACGTAAAAACAAAACATGCATAAGGAAGCATTTGGCAAACAAGAATGAAAATAGCAGACCAAAACGTGTGTACTTTAGAGATGAAAGCTGGTAACGGGTAACTTTTCTCAAGTCCTGTATGAATAAACTCATATGAGAATTGCCAGCGCCCATCATTTCAACATCTTAGAGTTCAGTAGAATGTCATAGCGTTGTTGATGATAAAAATCAACAGGCTTATTCACTGCATGCCCGATTTGATTAAAAATTTCTTCCTGTCACTAACGTTTGAGCACGAAACCGAGTCAAGTATATTTGAGTAAAAAACAAAGCAAATGCCATTGCAGTAACAGCTCTGGGGCAAGTAAATGCAAAAATCTGTAAAGATCAAAATCTATTAAAAACTTTTGTGACCCGGTTTGCAAATACATTTTAAAAATATTGCCTCCAGTCAAGGCTTTCACTTATTTCCGTTCGTGATTCCCAGGTGATTTGATCTATGAATCAACGTGACCTTACACTCGCGTTCATTAGTGCTGATTTGCAAAACGTTTAGCTTATTTTTTCGCCGTACGAACCGACACAAGAAGTGTAACAAATCAGGAGTTGCTGTGTGACATGATTCGTGAATGTCTTTCAATTCCCGAGTCAAACAGCCGCCTGACTGTTGTGTCACTGTCATGCCTGATGACAAATTACATGTAAACCTCAAAAAGATAAAAAAAAATTTCGGTACAGACCTGTGAAACATCAGCCAGAATAAAATACTTCATCAATAACTTAGTATTGAAAATGCGTACTATTCTTTGGCAGTTAGCACTTCTTGTTTTACAGTTTGTTTGCTTTTTTGTCTCAGAATCGACGTTCATATCGGTTAGGTTGCTGATATAATTAGAACTTTGTTGAAATAAGGTATTTGTGTATCATCCACAATGCGTGGTGCACATACTATTTCTAACATTCTTTTACTTCCATGTGTCAATTACTTCAGTTTGTTCTTATTGTTTTATGCTTTTGCAGTAATAGCATAGAAATTTATAGTACGGCTGGCACCTCACAACCATGGCAACTAATTGCGTTTTGCCAAACATCTCTCTCAGAAGGACCTCTGAAAATCTACCTATTTTCCTGTGCAAAGTTAATCTTCAAACTTTATCGCGTAATATGATCACTTTCAGTTTCTATATTTCGTGCCAAATTTTGTCTGAATGAGCGTACTTGTATGTGCTACCTTTTTAGTAGGTAACCCATAATAATTTGAGTCACCTGAATGCATTAATTTAACTTAAACCGCTATCTGTTTCTAAACTGTCTTTCCCTAATCATTTTTTACAGTACATTTTGTTTCATTTTACTTATTTACGCATTAATCTCAGACCAAAGGTCTTATTACATAGGTTAGTGATGGTACACAAGAAATACAAAAACGAATGTTGATGTTGCTCACTACACCCTAAAAATATCTTCCAGTCACAAACGTTTGAGCATGAAACCGAGTCAACTATATTTGAGTAAAAAATAAAACAAATGCTTTTGCAGTAATAGCTCTCAGGCAAGTAAATGCAAAAGGTTATATAGATCAAAATCTATTAAAACTTGTGTGCCCGATTTGCAAATACATTTTAAAAATATTGCCTCCACTCAAGGCTTTCACTTTATTTCCGTTCGTGATTCCCAGGTGATTCGATCTATGAATCAGCGTGACCTTACACTCGCGTTCTTCAGTGCTGATTTGCCGAAACGTTTAGCTTAATTTTTTCGCCGTAAGAACCGATACAAGAAGTTTAACAAATCAGGAGTTGCTGTGTGACATGATTCGTGAATGTCTTTCAATTCCCGAGTCTAACAGCAACTTGACTGTTGTGTCACTGTCATGCCTGATGACAAAGTGCACGTAAACCTCAAAAAGATAAAAAAAAATTTTCGGTAGAGACCTGTGAAACATTACCCAGAATAAAATACTTCGTCAATAAGTAAGTATTGAAAATGCGTACTATTCTTTGGCAGTTACTACTTCTTGTTTTACCCTCTATTTAATTGTTTGTCTGACTCGATTCGACGTTCATGCCAGTATAACTTTGTTGAAATAAGGTAGTTGTTAGGAACCTTCACTACATCTCACTACACAGCAGAGGCGTTGTACATACGGTACGAGTAAGCAATGCTAAAGGTATAAACGCGGAAAAAACGTGCCACTGAGGTCTGTTGTCTCCCATCACCATACCGATATGTTTCTTTAAAAAGCAAAGACATGGAACGAGCCTCGGATATCTGAAGTAAGCGGAGAAAATGTTAGTTGAAAGATGCACACCCAAGAACAAATGCAAATGCAAATGAAAGCATTAGATGTCTTGACGAAATGCGTAATCTGATGCTGACGAACGCTTACATTTAAAACCAGTTCAGGTAATGAGCAAAAATGGAAGAGATATTAAATAATCTCAGTCTGGCCACTTACAACCGCCGGGGTTTTAAGTCTTCCTTGCCTGATGTGCAAAAATTGTTAAATGATTGCCAGATTATTTTTCTTCAAGAGACCTGGCTGGCAAAGCAGCAACTTGATAATTTATCCTGTTTAGGTGTGTCACATTTCGCATTTGGGAGAGCAGACTATGACTTTAATGATGGCCTAGTTCATGGTCGAGGTCATGGTGGAACTGCCATATATTGGTCTAAAAATTTTAAAGCTTCATCTTTTTCAAACTGTGATGGCTCGTTAATAGGCTCAAGAGTGTTTTTAAAAAAATCAGAGTTGTGTTTAATTAATGTGTATCTACCATACTGCAGTAGAGCTAATACTGATGAATTTTTAGCATACCTTGGTAAATTGAGACAATTATGTGAGGAGCTGCAATGCCCTAATATTTGTTTTGTGGGGGACTTCAACGCTGGAACCACAAATACATTTGGTGGTTTGTTGGAAGACTTTTGTATGGAAAATGATTTGATCATTTCTGATTATGCAATACTACCCCAGGACACATTCACATACATTAGTGATGCACACAACACAACTTCTTGGATAGACCATTTTGTCTCATCCTTTTCAGTGCATCAAGCAATGCTCAATATG